>OHMK01000189.1_pt1 | contig 35008 bp, 29 predicted proteins | sample 1569291 | NCBI WGS metagenome assembly OHMK01 (sample SAMEA3879517, study PRJEB24766) | human gut metagenome | biome: human-associated habitat; feature: feces | place: USA | collected 1985/1987 | reverse complement strand
GCATCGTACTGATTGGAATAAACCTGATTCCACAGCTTGCAACTTTGTTTGGATAAATAAATGGGTGGAATAACCGAAAAAATAACAGAGTTCATAAAGGATCTGCTAACAGGCTGGATCACATCAAACCTGGATACCATGTTTACCGATGTAAATACCAAAGTAGAAACGATTGCTGCGGAGGTTGGGAAAACACCCCAAAATTGGAACAGTGGCATTTTTTCCATGATAAAAAATCTGTCGGATAATGTCATTGTCCCCATTGCGGGGATGATTATTACATTTGTACTGTGTTATGAGCTGATTTCCATGATTATGGAAAAAAACAATATGCACGATACGGATACGTTTATGTTTTTCAAATACATTTTTAAGATGTGGGTAGCGGTATATCTGGTTACTCATACTTTTGATATTGCGATGGCAATTTTTGATGTAGCGAATCATGTGGTATCCAATGCTGGCGGTATGATAACCGGTTCCGCATCTATTGATGTTACAGAAGCATTGAAAACGCTTCTTGAAACGCAGATTGAAGATATGGGAATCGGAGAATTACTGGGGCTTGGTCTGGAAACGATGCTGGTCAGTTTATGTCTGAAAATCATATCAGTCCTGATTACCGTCATTTTATATGGACGAATGATAGAAATATATCTTTATGTCTCTGTGGCACCTATTCCGTTTTCAACATTTACGAACAGGGAATGGGGAAGTATTGGAAATAATTACGTGAAGGCATTATTAGCGTTGGGATTCCAGGGATTTTTTATGATGGTATGCGTTGCTATCTATGCAGTGCTGGTGGCGGGTGTGGCAGTAGCCGACAACCTGCATACGGCACTCTGGTCGGTGGCAGCATATACCGTTATTTTATGCTTTTCACTCTTTAAGACTGGTTCATTATCGAAATCTATCTGGAATGCGCACTAAGGGAGGAACGATATGGCAATATCCGTGCAGGTGCCAAAGGATTTGTCCGGTATCAAGACAAAAGTGGCACTGAACTTGACAAAGAGACAGATCATTTGTTTCAGCGGTGCGGCAGTAGCCGGTATACCCTTGTATTTTTTAACCAAGGGACTGATCGGAACATCAGCCGCATCACTTCTTATGATGGGAGCAATGCTTCCGTTCTTCTTTTTTGCGATGTATGAGAAAAACGGGTTTCCGGCGGAGAAGATTGTGTATTTTATGCTCCGGCAGAAGATACTCACACCGGGCATAAGACCATACCGGTCAGAGAACTTATACAAGCAGTTGGAAGAAAAAGAAAAATTACGAAGGGAGGTTTGTTATCTTGAAGAAAAAGCAAAAGGCAGAACCGGAAAGCCGCAGAAAAAGCAGTTATAAAGGCAATAGCAGAAATAACAGCAAAAGTGGCGGTCTTACTTTTTCAGAGAAAAAGCGTCTTATGGAATTAAAGCATATTTTATCCGGCAAGGGCAAAGAAAAAGAAAAGCCTACTACCGCACAAAAGACGATTACTTTTGAAAAAATGTTCCGTGACGGCATCTGTCAGGTCAGTCACCGTTATTATACAAAGATGGTGGAATTTTTTGATATAAACTATGAGCTTCTGGAAGTGGATGACCAGGCGGACATACTGGCACAGTACAGTAAGCTCATCAATTATTTTGATCCGTCTGTGAAGTTTGAACTGGTGCTTTTCAACAGGCAGGTCAACGAGCAGATGCTTACGGAACAGTTTGACATACCGTGGCAGGAGGATGATTTTAACGATATTCGTGAGGAATATACGGAAATGTTAAAGAAGCAGGCGGCAAAGGGCAACAACGGTATCATCAAATCAAAATATCTGATTTTTGGTGTAGAAAGCAACGGCTACAAGGAAGCCAAGAGCCGCCTTAACAACATTGAAAAAGATGTCATACGGAACTTAAACAACATAGGAACCCTTGCGAGGGGACTGGACGGAAAGGAAAGACTGCGCATCCTGCATGAATATTTTAATCAGGATACCATGGAGCCTTTCCGTTTTTCATTTAAGGATTTGGCAGAATCCGGTAAGTCGGTCAAGGACTATATTGCACCGCCGGGATTTGATTTCCGCTATCCGAACCGCTTTAAGTCAGGGAATATGTATGGCTGTGTGTCCTATCTGGATATTATCGCACCGAAGTTTACGGACGAGCTGATCAAGCATCTTCTGGATATTGATGCCAACCTTACGATTTCCATGCACATGCAGACGGAAGATCCGGTAAAGGCAATCAAGAAGTTAAAAGCGGTTATTTCCAATATCCAGAAAATGAAGATTGAGGAACAGAAAAAGGCAGTCCGAAGCGGCTACGATATGGATATTCTTCCAACAGACATCGTGACTTATGAAAAGGACACGCTGGAATTTCTGGATGACCTGAACACAAGCAATCAGAAGATGATCAACATGACATTCCTTATTACCTGTTATGGCAGAACCAAGCGGGAACTAGAGAGCTTAATGCAGAGGGTGTCCGGTATCATTCAGCAGGCAAACTGTGACCTCAGATGTTTACAGTATTTGCAGGAACAGGGACTTATGGCATCCGCACCGATTGGATGCAATGAGACAGGCATTGAGCGTACTCTTTCCACAAAAAGCACCGCAATCTTAGTACCATTCTGCACACAGGAGTTATTTATGCCTGCACCGGCAATCTATTACGGATTAAATGCACTTAGCAACAACATGATTATGGCAGACAGAAAAAGGCTCCGTACACCAAACGGAGTTATCTTAGGTACTCCCGGAAGTGGTAAGAGTTTTAGTGCAAAGCGTGAGATTTTAAGCTGTTTTCTTATCACAAAGGACGATATTATCATCTGCGATCCGGAGGGAGAGTATTTTGCTCTTGTGGCAGCACTACATGGACAGGTGGTAAAACTTGCCACCAATTCCAAAGACTATCTGAACCCTATGGATATTCAGTTGAGCCATAAGGGGGATAAGGAAGCATTAAAACTGAAATCTGATTTTATCATAACATTATGTGACCTGATCGCAGGTGGCAAGGACGGTCTGGAGAACGATGAGAAAGGTATCATCGACGAATGTATCCGTCATATTTATGACAAGTATTTTGAAAATCCGGTGCCGGAAAATATGCCGCTGCTGGAAGATTTATATGATGCCCTGTTAGCACACAAAAATCCAAAGGCGGAGCGTATCGCAAACAGCCTTGTGCTGTATGTGCATGGTTCCCAGAATTACTTCAACCACCATACCAACGTAGACAGCGGCAATCGTATCATGTGCTTTGACATCAGAGATTTGGGAAACCAGTTGAAAGAGCTGGGTATGTTAATCGTGCAGGATGCGGTTTGGAACAGGGTATCGCAGAACAGGGAGCGAAAGATTGCTACCCGTTATTACTGTGATGAGTTCCACCTTCTTCTGAAGGAGAAGCAGACAGCTATTTATTCCGTGGAAATCTGGAAGCGTTTCAGAAAATGGGGCGGTATTCCGACAGGTTTGACGCAGAACGTGGGCGATTTTCTTCGTTCTGAGGAGATTGAAGGTATTTTGGGTAACAGCGATTTTGTGTATCTGTTAAATCAGAATGCCAAAGATCAGGCAATTCTCGCTGATAAGCTGGGACTTTCTGATAAGCAGCTTTCCTATGTCACCAACTCCGAGCCGGGAAGTGGTCTGATACTGTTTGACAATGTGGTAATTCCATTTGTAGACAAATATCCGACAGACACCAAGACTTACAGAATTATGAATACCAAGCCGGAGGAATCGGTGCAGAAGGAGGACGCAGTATAAATGGCGGAAAAGAGACAGAAGAAGCAGGCAGTAAAGGCATTTGAAAAAGAGACATTTTCCAAAGATAAGGAAGCGACTGGAGTAAAGCATACAGAAAACAGGCAGGATAACACCTTTCCTACGGAAAATCATTTTCATGCCAATGAGAAGCCTGTGAGCAATCTGCCACGGGATGCGAACCATGGCAGTCATAGAAGAAATGCAACTTCTGGTCACAGCGTCCAGAAGTCGGAAGCCGAAGCGGAAAAGGCATTCTTAAAGGAAAACAGTTTCATGCAGGATGAGCAGAGTGATTTTGAAACATCTTTTGACAGCACGATAGAAAACAAGGTTCATGTCAGGGACACCTACCAACGGTCTGAGGAAAAAGGAAAATATCACAAAAGGCGTGTGCAGAGAGAACACGCACACAGAGAGCGTGCGAAGTCAGAAAATACAAAGCAGTCCGATTATGGAGATTTCCAGACAAAGGATGCCACATTTTCGCAGGGGCAGGCGGAAGAATTTACCGACAAAAAAGTACAGAAGGCTTTTGATAAGTCGGAAAAGAGTCGTCAGAAGTTGCAGAAAGCAAAGGACAAGATGCCGAAAAAGCGGCATTATGAGATGAAACGTGTCTTTGATGAACAGAACGGAAAAGCAAAATATATCGTAGTTCCGGTAGATGTGGAGAAGCCATTTAAGCAGGATGGTCTGGGAAAGACTGCGGTTCATAAGCTGCAAACGGAAAATATGTATTTTGTGCATCGTAAGATTGCAGAAACAGAAAGGGACAATTCTGCGGTTGAGGGTGCACACAAGACGGAACAGCGTGCCGAGGACATTTATCACTATATGAAGTATCACCGCAAGAGCAAGGCACAGAGAAAGCGTGACCGCCTAGAGCGATTGCAGAAAAAGCAGGTCACAGCAGATATGAAGCTGGAGTATGAGAAATTCATCAGTGAAAATCCACATCTAAAGGGCAACAGTCCAAAGAAACAGTTACAAAGGCAGCTACAGAAACAGCGCATCAAGCGTGAGTATGCCAAGGCAAGGCGGGTAGGAGCAGAAGCCAAGACTGCAAAGGAAACATTTACAAAGACAGCCAATGCTGCAACCGGGATTGCAAAGAAGTTACAGGAAATTGCCACGAAAAATAAAACACTGATTATCACAGTGGGTATTTTTGCACTTCTGCTCATTATGATCATGTCGGCACTATCAAGCTGCGGTTCCATGTTTACCGGAACTGTGACAACAACGATGGCAAGCACATATCTTAGCCTTCCGGCGGAGATTGATGCAGCAGATTTATCTTTTACAGAAAAGGAAATGGAACTGCAAAATAAGATTGACCGGATTGAAACTGATTATCCGGGATATGATGAATACGATTATAACCTTGGTGCAATCGGGCATGATCCGTACACACTGATCAGTTATCTTTCCGCAGTCCATACGGAATTTACTGCCGCAGGAATAGAGAGTGAGATTCAGGAATTATTTGATGCCATGTATTCACTCACTACCGAGGAAGTAGAGGAAACACGGACAAGGACAGTCACAAAGACCGGAACCAGAATAGTAACAAATCCGGACGGGACTACCCGTACCGAGGAATACGAGTATGAGGAGGAAGAAGAATATACCGTAACAATTCTTCGTGTCACACTTACGGTCACACCGCTTGAGAGCATTGTAGCCGGACGCATGGACAGCGAACAGACGGAAATTTTTGGAGCCTATACGGAGACAAAAGGCGGCTTACAGGTCTTTGCTTCTCCGGTTGATTATTACTGGTATTACTATATCAGCAGTTATTATGGCTACCGGAAAAATCCAAACACCGGAGCCGAGGAGCTTCACAGGGGTGTGGATATAGCGGTGCCGACAGGAACGTTTGTATATGCGGCACATGATGGAACGGTAACAGAAGCAACTTACGATTCCTATTATGGAAATTATGTGGTGATTACGGACAGTAAGGGATATACCACAAAATATGCCCACATGGACAGCTTAAATGTGTCCGCAGGGCAGAGTGTAAAAAAAGGTGACAATATAGGCAAAAGCGGAAATACAGGAAGCAGTACCGGAAGCCACCTTCATATCGAATGTCTGTATAACGGGGAATATTATAACCCATTATTTTATTTTGAAGCAGGAGAACAGACCATTTATGGAGAAACAACGGGCGGCACCGGAGGAGGAACCAGCAATGTGATACCGCCGGAATCCTATGATGATGCAACCGTACAGACGCTTATGCGTGAAGCAAACAGGTATCTGGGAATGCCATATACTTTTGGCGGCACAGCTCCGGCTAGTTTTGACTGTTCCGGTTTTGTATGCTGGGTATTTTCAAACAGTGGCGTACATAACCTGCCAAGAACCACAGCACAGGGCATTTATGACCAGTGTACTCCGGTATCAGCGGCAGATGCAAAGGCAGGGGACATTATATTTTTTACAGGAACCTATAATGCAGGACGTCCGGTTACACACGTTGGTATCTACTGTGGAAACGGTACGATGGTGCATTGCGGTGATCCAATTCAGTACACATCAATCAATACTTCTTACTGGCAGAGCCATTTCTATGGTTTTGGAAGATTGAATTAGCGAAGGGAGGAATTATTTTTGTCAGTAGAACGAATCAATTCACAGCTTAAAAAGGTCAGAGAGCAGATAGCACAGCTACAGGCAAAGGAAAAAGACCTTGCAGAACAGAAACAGATGGCGGAGGATGCCGAAGCCATGAAGATCATACGAAAATATAAAATCTCATCGGAGCGTTTGCAGATGTTAAACAAGCTCAGTGAGGATGAAGTCAGAAATTTATTACAGAAACGGGAACAGGAAAAGGAGGTTTCAATCAATGAAAAACAGGAAATTATCGGCTAGGGCGGTAGTGTCCCTTATGCTGTCGGCAATACTTTTTTGTATGCCGATTGGGGCATTTTTTGCCAACAGGACAAATACGATAGAGGTTCATGCGGAGGATACTGCCGAGCAGAAAACGGAAAGTGCAAGTGACGCAGAAAATACAGTTACACCCGGCAATGGCAGGGAAGAAAATTCAGGAACAGATACCGGAGAGGGAAAGACGGAAAATTCCACAGAAGGCACAACAGAAGATTCGTCTGAAGAAACACAGCCTGCCGCAAAATGCACCTGCAAAGAAAAGTGCAGCCAGTATGCGGTGGATGAAGATTGTGAGGTGTGTGCAAAGAACTATAAGGAATGTACCTATATCAATCCGAGCGTAAAAATCACAATCAATACACCTTCTGGGTGGCATAACGATACCACTAAGGTGATAGTCAAAGTAGAAGATACGATAGTTTCCGGTAATTTTACCGTTCAGACAGTAAAGGCGAAAGTCGGGCAGAATGGAAGCTGGACAGATATTACCGAGGATATGTACATAGAGATTTCCGAAAACAGCACTATTTATGTGCAGGTCACAGACCAGAAGGGCAAGACCTATGAGAAAAATCGCTATATCAAGTGCTTTGATTTTACGAAGCCTACCTTAAATGCGGCAGTCAGCGATGGTCTATTGAGTATTCAGGCACATGATACGGATTCCGGTATCAAGGCAATCTATGTCAATGGCTATGAGTTTACCGACCATACGAATGGTGCTTTGAATATCCGTCTGCAACAGTTTGATGCAGGATATCAGTATTTCACGATTTCAGCCATGGATAATGCAGGAAATACCTCAGAAATCTATAAAACAGCCAATCCGTATTACACCGATCCGGAAAACAAGGACAGCAATGAAAAAGATCCGGCACAGCAGCTCCCGGTGGATGCGTCAGCAACCAAGCCTAGCTCTGCAACCGCACAGGTTACAGACCATACCAAGACAGACAGCAATGGAAATACTGTTTCCCAAACAGGCAGTGGAACAACTTCAAGCAGTACAGGAACATCAGCCAAGCAGTCCCCGAGTACGGGAGATACTTCTAAGGATACCGACCAGAGCAGTGACAGCCAGACTTCTGAAAAAGGCAAGGAATTTTATACAATTCAGACTGCATCAGAAAAGGTATTTTATCTGGTGATTGATCGTGACGGGGAAGATGAAAAGGTATATTTCCTTACAGAAGTCAGTGAAAATGACCTGTTAAATACCACAACGGATAACAGCGAGACACTTCCGAAAAATTCAGCAGCATTGGAATCTGCAATTCCTACCAAAGACAGTGCATTGTCAAATAATAATGCAGATACCACAGGAGAGAAAAAACAGGGAACGGAAAGTGTTGAGGGCAGTACCGAAGAAAGCACGGAGGATACAAGTAAGCCGAAAGAGGATACCGCAAAAGCAGATGGTTCCGGCTTTACATATATTTTAATAGGCATTGCTGCGGTAGCTGTGATCGGAGTGGTATATGTTGTGAAGTCTAAGAAGAAAAAGGAAAACTTCATTGATGAGGATGAAGATGAGGACGAGCTTGACGAGGACTATGATTATGAGGACGAGGACGAAGCCGAGCAGGATTCAGACGAAGCATTCTTAAATGGTGGCGATGATACAGAATCAGAGGACACAGGCGAGAATGGCAATGAAGATAACAACAACGAGAATGATGAAGAAAATGGGGAGGAATAGAGATGGAGCTTGTTATTGCAGAAAAGCCGAGTGTGGCACAGAGCATTGCGGCAGTTCTTGGTGCCACACAGCGTAAGGACGGATATTTGGAAGGCAATGAGTATCTGGTATCATGGTGTGTGGGACATCTGGTAGAACTGGCACAGCCGGAAAGCTATGAGGAAGCATGGAAGAAATGGAGCTATGAGAGCCTTCCGATCATTCCGCAGGAATGGCAGCATGAAGTGAAAAGTGATACAAAAGCACAGTATCAGATTTTGAAAAAGCTCATGCATGATGACAGGGTAGATGCCGTTGTATGTGCTACTGATGCCGGAAGGGAGGGTGAGCTGATCTTCCGCCTGACCTACAACATGGCAGGGTGCAGAAAACCGATGAAGCGGTTATGGATTTCTTCCATGGAGGAAAGTGCTATCCGTGACGGCTTCCATAATCTTCGCCCAGGCAGCGACTATGATAACTTGTATCATTCAGCATTATGCAGGCAGGAAGCAGACTGGCTTGTGGGTATCAATGGAACAAGACTTTTTACGGTATTATATGGCGGTAAGGCATTGAAGGTTGGCAGAGTGCAGACACCGACACTTGCCATGCTGGTGGATCGTGAAAGTAAAATCATGAATTTCAAGAAAGAAGCCTATTATATGGCTCATATCATGGAAAATGGTCTGGATGCTGTATCGGAGCATATCAGTGATAAAACGGAAGCAGAGAGGATTGCAGGAGCCTGTGAAAACGGACAGGCTCTTGTCACTTCTGTGATAAAGGAAGAAAAGTGGGTGGCACCACCGAAACTCTATGACCTTACCACACTCCAGAGGGATGCAAACCGTCTGTTTGGCTTTACTGCCAAGCAGACATTGGAATATACGCAGAGCCTTTATGAGAAAAAGTTAGTAACATATCCGAGAACAGACAGCCAGTACCTTTCCGATGACATGGAGGGAACAGCGAAAAATGTGATTGAAGCAATTTTCAATTCGCTGTTATTTGAGCAGAATATCATGTTCAATCCAGATATTAAAAGAATTTTGAATAGCAAGAAAGTGACAGACCACCATGCAATCATTCCGACCATGGAGATCATCAAACAGGACTTAAAGGTGATTCCTGAGAGTGAAATGAAGATCCTTTCATTATGTGCGAACCGTCTGCTGTGTGCAACCGGGGAGAAGCACATTTATAATTCCACAAAGGCAGAGCTTACCTGCAACGAGATTGTGTTTAAGGTATCCGGTAAGGAAGTATGGAAAAATGGATGGAAGGAATTTGATGATTTCTTCAAAAATTCCTATAAGACCACAGAGGATAAATCGGATGCCGAGGAAGAAAAGAAGCTGCCGGAGCTTCGTGAGGGCATGATGATTGCAGTGGAGCAGACAAAGGTTTCCGAGCATTTCACACAGCCACCGAAGCATTATACTGAAGATTCCCTTTTGTCGGCAATGGAGCGAGCCGGAGCAGAGGATATGGGTGATGAGGTGGAGAGAAAAGGACTTGGCACACCTGCCACCAGAGCCGATATCATAGAAAAGTTGGTAAAAGACGGATTTGTGAAACGTGAGAAAAAGCAGATGATCCCGACAGAGGACGGAATGAAGCTGATCACGATACTTCCGGATGTAGTAAAATCTCCGAAACTGACCGCTGACTGGGAGAATGAGCTTACTCTTGTATCCAAAGGAGAAGTTGCTGCAGAACAGTTTATGTCAGGTATTGAAGCAATGGTAACTGATCTTGTAAAGACCTATCACAGCGTTAGTGATGAACATAAAGCCATGTTTGGCACAGGCAAGGGTGGACAAGAAGTGCTAGGCAAATGCCCGAAGTGTGGTGCTGATGTAGTCAAGGGAAAATTTGGAGCGTATTGTACCGGGAAATGTGGCATGAATGTCGGCAAGGCACTTGGGGTAACACTTTCCGATACACAGGTCAAGAGCCTGCTTCAAGGGAAAAAGATACTTGTAAAAGGTCTGAAGGGCAAGAAAGGCAGCTACGATGCTTATTTGATTCCAGAGAGGATAGAGGAGTTTTCTTACACGAAGGACGGTAAAGAAATCAAGGGATTACAGTATAAATTTAAGATGGAATTTCCACCGAAAAAGGACAAATAGAAGAAAACTGAAGAAAACAATTCCAAAATAATTTGTAAGATTTTGTCGAAAACTGTCATGTATATAGTGAAGGGAGGACTTTGGCATGAATAAGGAAAAAGAAATAGATATGCTGAAAGAAAAACTTGACTATTATACGTTGGTAGCAACCGATGAGGAATTTGATGCCGAGGAAGTTATAAAAATTGTAAAAAGGCTGGAAGAACTTGAACCGACAGAAGCACCGGAAAAATCTGTCGATGAATTTTTGGACGATTTCTGGAAATATTGCGAGGAACGAGAAAGGGAGGAAAAAATACTAGAAGAATTTCGGAAGCAGAAATAGCTGTATCTATGATGAAAAAAGTGTGGTATTATGAGAGAAAGAAATTTACAAATCGGAAATTGAAACAGTTAGATAACTTGAATTTAACAAAGGAGTGTGAATGTATGAAAAAATTGATAGCATTAGTTCTAACATTGGCTTGTGTTCTTGCTTTGACAGGATGTGGTAAGAATGATACCTACAAAATCAAAATTGTTGTCCCTGCAGGAAGTACCGAAGAAATTGTTTATCAAGAGGATTTTGTCTATTCCGATGAGGAAATCTCCCCGATAGGCAACAAGATTACAATTTATTCTGGCGATGGATTAGGCGATACAGAGGTGGTGTTAAAACCAATTAGTGTCAAGGAAGAAAATGCATACGAGCCAACATATCTTACCCCAGGAATGCCAGTTGAAATGGATGTAGAAAAAGGCGCTTGGTTTAAGGTAGGTATAAATATGCAAAACAACACTGATACCGACAAAATCGTTTATGTTGAGATTGAAGGTGTCGAAGTAAGAATTGAGTAAATTCAAGTTTGTCGGTGCAACACTAATACCACACATAACTAAAATAACAACACAGCGTCAGAGCGTATGGGAAAACCTGTACGCTCTAATTTTTTATCAAAAATTGGAGGAAAACACATGGAAGAAACAAATGTAACAATGACAGCAGAGGAAATGCAGGGTGAGCCTGCGGCAAAGGAAAATGAGACAAAGGCGGAGAAGTTTATCCGTATTGGTGAGTACCGCATGAATAAGGCGGTGGATGCTATTGGCAGACTGGAGAATCTTGCAAATCGAGGTTCCTACGAATATACACAGGAACAGGTAGATGCTATGTTTCAGGCATTAGAGGGGAGGGTTGCGGAAGTTAAGGCGAGATTTACGCCTAAGAAAGCGGCTGAGAGTAAGACTTTCAGCTTTGGTACAACAGAATAGGAATGTAACGGGAAGTAAGGGAAAGGCAGTCATGTAGTGTATGTGGCTGCCTTTTTGTCGTATCTATGACAGGAAGGAGAACTGTGTGAGAAAATATGATTTTATATCGGCTCTGGCAAAAGAGACAGCAGCCGAGGTTGTCAAAAATCGTGAGGAATGGATGAAATACCTGACTACAGCGGCAAGGCTGTATAAGTATCCGTTCCGGGAACAGCTTTTGATCTATGCACAAAGACCGGACGCAACAGCGTGTGCTTCCATAGAACTGTGGAATGAGCGGATGCACTGCTGGGTAAACAAAGGGGCAAAGGGTATTGCACTTCTGGACGAGGACGAAGCACATGGCAAGCGTCTGAAATATGTTTTTGATGTTTCAGATGTCCATGCGGCAAGGAGAATCGGACGGTATCCGGAACTCTGGGAATTACATGAGGAACATAAGGAAGATGTAATTAAGCGTCTAGAGCAGACTTATGGTGCTACCGATGATAAGAAGCTGTTTGAAGAAAGACTTATTGAGATAGCTGAGAGGATTGCGGCAGATTATTATGAGGAATTGCTGCCGGATTTGAAGTACATGATCGAGGGCAGTTTTTTAGAAGGACTGGACGAGCAGAATGTCGGTATCCGGTTAAGAGATACTTTATCGGAGAGTATTTCTTTTACACTTTTATCTGCCTGTGGTGCAGATATGGAGGAGTATGGTTCGGAATTTGCTTTTGATTTTATCCATGAATTTAATTCCATGAACACCCTTGCGGTACTTGGAGATGCAGCCAATGAGCTTGCAAAACCGGTACTTTTAGAGATTGGAAGAACCATAAGGGCATATAACAGGAGCCACGAACAGGAACAAACAGAAAATTTAACGCAGAAAGGACTTGCAAATACTTCTGAAATAGACTACAATGCGTTAAAGCGTGAAAGCGAGAGCAGACATGAAGAACAGATAGACAACAACCAAAACAGCGTAGAAAGGGGCAATAGAGATGAATCTGACATACGAGAAGAACGGGGATTACCTGATCCCGACATTACAGGCGGACATTCAGCCGGAGGGAACGGTAACGAAGTACGGAATGATGAGAGAGACTTATCTGAAGGAGAACCACAGGGGCGTGTACTCAGCGTTTCTTCTGAAAGGAACATTGAAAGAACACCTGCTGACGATCCAGAAGCAGGCAGAGGAGAGAATGGAGAAGCTGACGAGCCAGATGGCGGCAACCGAGGGAGTGACCGAACAACTCAAGGAAGCCGATCAAATGCTCTGGGTAGCGAAGATGAACAGCATTCGAAACCGAGCAGAGGAAGTGGTTCTGGGAGAACTGGTTTACAGTCTGTAACAGACACAGATGATCTTCTCCGGGGAGAAGCACCGGAACCCACCTTTACACAACTCAGTCTGTTTCCTTCTTTTGAGGAGCAGGTCGGAACAGTCGCAGCAGCGGAAGCAAGTATGAAATATACCATGCCCGCTGCTTTTTCTTTGCCACAGAATGAGCTTGAAACCATTCTTCGCAGTGGCGGAGGAAAACAGCACAGCAGAAAACGTATCTATGCCAAGTATCAGCAGGGTAAGACACCGGAAGAAATGGCAGAATTTTTAAAGAACGAGTATAAGACCACCGGAAAAGGTTTTGAGTTTGACAGAAATCCTGTTTCACTGTGGTTTGATGAAATGGGTATGCGTATCGGTTACGGTACATCGGCAAAAGAAAATACCCTTGCAGTGATGAGCTGGAGCGAAGTGGAGAGCCATATCCGTGTTATGGTGGAGAATGGTACTTATATGAGTGCCAATGAAGTATTCCTTGTGAATGCGGTGGAGCGTGAGGGAATTGCTACGGACATTAACAATTTCTTCCGTGATGGTATATCGGAAATGCCGGAGAATCTGGAGCTTAAATTTTCTGACTACCCGGCAAGCATGGAAAGGCTATGCGAGCTTTTATCAACAACTGAGGGCAGAGAACTGATTAAGAATGAGCTTGAAAAGGCAAAGGAACAGCTTGACAGCGGAGAAAAGCAGATTAAATGGCGGTATGTGAAAAGACCGGATTATTTATTAGAACAGCTTGCGGATTTAGGTGTGGAAAAGAAAGAATTTCCGGCACCTGATACGGTTGAGGTAAGGAATGAGGACTTCATCACACAGGACGAGATTGATTACAGGCTGACAGGAGGAAGCGGCTTTGAACATGGAAAATTCCGTATCTATGAGTATTTCATGGAAGGGCATGACAAGAAAGATAACATTGCTTTTCTGAAAAATGAATATGGTACGGGCGGCAGCTCCCACGCACTTCCAGGAAGTGACAGAGCGCACGAGGATCACGATGCCAAAGGTATCCGTCTGGAGAAAGGTAACTATGGCAATCCTTACGCAAAGGTGCTTTTAAACTGGAATGTAGTAGAGAAACGTATCCGGGAGCTTGTGCAGGCAGATAAATACCTTTCGCCGGAGGGAAAGGAAGCCTATGCACAGTATAAACAGGAACAGGCAGAGAAAGCCATGCAAAAAGAACAGGCGAAGTTGGAGCGTGGTGTAACCAATCAGGAATTAGATAGAGAAACAGGAACTGTTGCTGAAGGAGAACCAAAAGCACCAGAAACCGGAAAAACAGACATAGAGCAGTTAAATAAAAGGCTGTCTGAAATGTCGGCTGTGGTTAAAATCTGCGGAGCATTAGACCGGAAAGATGTGGTTGGCTGGAACGAGGAAACACAGGCGGTCACGATTACTGACGATGAGCGTACTTTAGAAGGAAAAGAGGTCTATGATTTCCTTTTTGCAGAAGCGGCAGACTATGTAATGATGCAGACAATCAGTGGCGAAACAGAAAAAGCTCTGGAGATGGACGGTCTGTTAAAGGATGCCAGACAGTATGCGTCACGTTATGAGGGAGAGCCTTCCATAGAGCAGACAGAAGAACAGCCTTTGACTGCGGATGATGTTCAAAACCTTGTATTGATAGACCGGGAATATATCAGAGGTACACGAACAACAGTCTATGATTTTGAGTGTGATATTCGTGGGGAACATGATAAGCTGCAATATACGCTTGAGTACCATGATGACGGAGAAGGCTTTACCATTCATACGGAGAAGAATGATATTTGGGAACGTATGCCGGAGCCTGAACTGGCACGATTGGAGGGTATTCTTGGCAGGGAAGCATTATATTTTAAGTACCATGATAAAATAGCCGGGGCAAAGAGCCTTGAGGACATGGAGGAGATTCGCTTCAGCATTATGGAAGAAGAATCTCCTTATTTTTCTGCTGTTTCCCAAAGAGTATGGGGTGAATATGAACAGAAAAATGAAGAATTGTCCAATCCAATGCAAGAAAGTGAAGTGATTGCCGAACCAGAGCCGCAGAATGAAGCAGAAGCGCCAAAGGAACAGCCACAGATTGACAAATCGGGTGCAGTCAACTTCCACATTGCTCCGGAAACAGAGGAAAGTGCCGGAAAAGGCTTTGCGGCAAAAGAAAAATTCCGTCAGAACGTGGAAGCTATCAGAACGCTTGAAAAGATTGAGGGCGAAAACCGTATTGCCACACCAGAAGAACAGGAGATTTTAGCAAAATATGTAGGCTGGGGCGGTCTTGCCGATGCCTTTGATGAAACCAAAGCGAATTGGGCAAGTGAATATCAGGAATTAAAGAGCCTGTTGTCAGCCGAGGAATACGATTCAGCAAGGGAAAGTACCTTAAATGCGCACTATACAAGCTCTGTAATTATCAAAGCAATTTATGATGCGATGGAACGAATGGGCTTTTCAAAAGGAAACATCTTGGAGCCGGCAATGGGTATTGGAAACTTTTTCGGTATGCTGTCAGAGAATATGCAGGAGAGCAGGCTTTATGGTGTGGAGCTTGATGGAATTACCGGAAGAATTGCAAGGCAGCTATACCCGAATGCCGATGTGAAGATCACAGGCTTTGAAAAGACGGATTATCCAAATGATTTCTTTGATGTGGCAATCGGAAACGTGCCTTTCGGTCAATACAAGGTGGCAGACAGAGCCTATGATAAGCATAACTTCCTCATACACGATTACTTTTTCGCCAAAGCCTTAGATAAGGTCAGACCGGGCGGCGTGGTGGCGTTTGTCACCTCAAAGGGAACAATGGATAAGAAAAGTCCGGAAGTCAGAAAGTACCTTGCGCAGAGAGCGGAGCTTCTTGGAGCGATCAGGCTTCCCAACACAGCCTTTAAGGAAAATGCAGGGACGGAGGTCACTTCGGACATTCTTTTCTTAAAGAAGCGTGACAGGGTAATCGACATCGAGCCGGATTGGGTACATCTTTGTGAAAATGAAGATGGCATAGCCATGAACCAGTATTTTGCAGACCACCCGGAGATGATCATGGGAAAAATGGAAATGGTCAGCGGGCAGTTTGGTATGGAAGCCACCTGTACACCGGATACAGCCATTCCTCTATCCAAGCAGCTTGAAAAGGCGATATCCCATATCGAGGGCAGAATTGACGAGGTAGAGTTTGATGAGCTTGACGATGAGCTGACAAGAGAAGCCATTCCCGCCGATCCAGGCGTGAAGAATTATAGTTACACGATCGTGGACGAGAGGGTGTATTACCGGGAAAATTCCATTATGAAGCCTGTGGACATATCAGAAACGATGGAGCAGCGCATGAAAGGCATGGTGCAGATTCGTGACTGCACACAGGAGCTGATTGACTATCAATTAAACGAGTACCCGGAAGATATGATTAAGAGCAAGCAGGCAGAGCTTAATGAGCTGTATGATGCGTTTTCCAAGAAATACGGTCTGATCAATTCACAGACCAATAAGAGAGCGTTTAATCAGGACTCAAGTTATTGTCTGCTTTGTTCATTGGAGAAATTAGACGATGAGGGCAACTTCAAAGGCAAGGCTGATATGTTTTCCAAGCGAACCATTAAAAAAGCAGAGGTTGTCACAAGCGTGGATACCGCAAGTGAAGCACTGGCGGTGTCATTAGGGGAAAAAGCAAGGGTAGATCTAGCCTATATGTCGGAGCTTACGGGAAAAAGCGAGGAAGAAGTGGCAAAGGAACTTGCCGGAGTGATCTTCCAGAACCCGGTCACAGAAAAGTGGGAAACCGCAGACGAGTATTTAAGCGGCAATGTCAGGGAGAAGCTGGCAACCGCAAGGGTATTTGCAGAGAACCGTCCGGAGTTTGCAATCAATGTTACAGCCCTTGAGGGCGTTCAGCCAAAGGAGCTTGATGCAAGCGAGATTGAGGTGCGTATCGGTGCCACATGGATTGAGCCTAAGTACATCGAGGATTTCATGCGGGAAACCTTTGAAACACCAGATTACCTTTTTGACCGTAACCTTGTAGGGGTGCAGTATTCCGATGTGACAGGACAGTGGAACGTAAAGGGCAAAAATGCGGATCGTGGCAATTCCCTTGTCAATATGACCTACGGAACGAGCCGGGCAAATGCCTACCGCATTCTGGAGGATTCCTTAAACCTTCGTGATACCCGTATCTTTGATACGATAGAGGAAGATGGGAAGGAAAAGAGAGTTCTTAACAAAAAGGAAACCACGTTTGCCAGTCAGAAACAGGAAGCTATCAGGGAAGCCTTTAAGGACTGGGTATTTCGTGATCCGGAGCGCAGACAGACCTTGTGTGCCAAGTACAACGAGCTTTTCAATTCCACCAGACCGAGAGAGTATGACGGTTCCCACCTAAAGTTTCCGGGCATGACACCGGACATTACATTAAGACCGCATCAGCTTAATGCGGTGGCACATCAGCTTTACGGCGATAATACCCTGCTTGCCCATTGTGTGGGTGCAGGTAAGACCTTTGAAATGATTGCTGCAGCAATGGAGAGCAAGCGGTTAGGGCTTTGCCAAAAGAGCTTATTTGTCGTACCGAACCATTTAACAGAGCAGTGGGCGAGTGATTTCCTGCGCCTGTATCCGGGTGCAAATATTTTAGCTGCCACAAAGAAAGATTTTGAGCCTGCCAACCGTAAGAAATTCTGTTCCCGTATTGCAACCGGGGATTATGATGCGGTCATTATCGGGCATACGCAGTTTGAAAAGATACCGCTTTCAATGGAAAGACAGGCTGCCATGATTGAGCGGCAGATAACGGAAATAGAAATGGCAATCGAAGCGGTCAAGGCGGAAAAGGGCGAGCGTTACACCATTAAACAGATGGAAAAGACGAAAAAATCATTAAACGCAAGGCTGAGCCGATTAAACGATACTTCCCGCAAGGACAATGTAGTAACCTTTGAACAGCTTGGTGTTGACAGGCTGTTTGTAGATGAGAGCCACAACTATAAGAACCTTTTTTTATACACCAAGATGCGGAACGTGGCGGGCATTGCACAGACAGAAGCACAGAAGTCCTCGGATATGTTTGCAAAGTGTCAGTACATGGACGAGCTGACAGGTGGCAAGGGTATTACCTTTGCAACAGGTACACCGATTTCCAACAGTATGACTGAGCTTTATACGAATATGCGCTATTTGCAATACAATACGCTCCAGAAGCTTGGTCTTGGTAATTTCGACAGTTGGGCGGCTACTTTCGGAGAAACGCAGACCGCTATAGAGCTTGCACCGGAAGGAACCGGATACCGGGCAAAGACAAGGTTTGCCAAGTTCTTCAATCTGCCGGAGCTGATTTCACTTTTCAAGGAAAGTGCGGATATTCAGACACCGGATATGCTAAAGCTGCCTGTACCGGAAGCAGAGTACGAAAATGTGGTGTTGAAACCGAGCGAATACCAGAAAGAAATGGTACAGTCCCTTGCGGATCGTGCGGAGGCTGTTCGTGATAGGAAGGTAGAGCCACACGTTGACAATATGCTCAAAATCACCAATGACGGTAGAAAACTTGCATTAGACCAGCGTTTGATCAACGATATGCTTCCCGATGAGGATAATTCCAAAGCTACCACCTGTGTGGACAAGGCATTTGAGATATGGGAGGAAACAAAGGAACAGAAGTCGGCACAGCTTATCTTCTGTGACTTATCGACACCGAAAGGAGATGGTACATTCAATGTTTATGAGGACATTCGGGGCAAACTGATAGAGAAGGGTGTCCCACTGGAAGAAATCGCATTTATCCATGATGCCAATACGGAAACAAGGAAAGCGGAGCTGTTTGCAAAGGTAAGAAGCGGACAGGTTCGTTTTTTGTTGGGTTCTACTGCCAAAATGGGAGCCGGAACCAACGTACAGGACAGACTGATTGCATTACACCATTTGGATGTGCCCTGGCGTCCGTCTGACATTGAACAGCAGGAAGGTCGTATTTTACGACAGGGAAACATGAATGATAAGGTCAAGATTATCCGGTATGTGACGGAAGGTACCTTCGACAGCTATTCATGGCAGCTCATTGAGAACAAGCAGAAGTTTATCGGGCAGATCATGACGAGCAAGTCCCCGGTACGTTCCTGTGAGGACATCGACGAAGCGGCGCTTTCTTATGCAGAGGTCAAGGCACTTGCAACCGGAAACCCTTACATCAAGGAGAAGATGGACTTGGACATACAGGTGTCAAAGCTGAAGCTCTTAAAGGCGAACCACACAAGCCAGCGTTATCGTCTGGAGGACAATATCGCAAAGCATTACCCGATGCAGATCACAGCCTTAAAAGAAAGGCTTGAAGGGTATCGGACGGACATTCAGACCTATGCGGCGCATAAGCCTGTGGATAAGGACGCTTTTTCCATGAAGATAGGCAACCGTACCTATACGGACAAAAAGGAAGCGGGTGCGGCGTTGATTGATATGTGCCGGAGTGCCAAACAGCCAAACATGGCGGTCACAATCGGAGAATTTCAGGGATTTAAGATGAGCGTGTCCTTTGACTCGTTCTTCTCAAAGTTTACGATCAGCTTAAAAGGAAGTCTGAGCCATGAGGTGGAAATCGGAGCCGATCCGCTTGGAAATCTGCAAAGACTATCAAATGCGTTAGAGGGAATGACCGGAAAAATGGCAGACGTGGAGCAGAAGCTTTCCAACGTGGAACATCAGCTTGAAACCGCAAAGGTGGAAGTCACAAAACCTTTTGCACAGGAGCAGGAACTGGCGGAGAAGCTAGAGCGCCTTGCAGAGTTAAATGCACTTCTGAATATGGACGAAAAAGGCGATAATGCGTTGGATATGGGCGATGATGAGCCGGACGACGAAAACGGAGAGCAGAGCGCACAGGCACAGGAGGGCGAGCCGGACAGGGCGGAAGATATACAGGCGGTGGCAGAGGAACCGTTAAAGACTGTTGCAAGTTTTCTGATGTCGGAGCGTATCGCAGAGCATGACAAGGAGCGGATGTTAGCAGACGGTTCCAGAGGGCGGGTATCCGTCAAGGAGAAACTTGCCGAGATGAAGCAGAAAATATTCGATCAGAAGATGCCGGAGAAACTTAATACTAAGAGCAAAGAGGAATGTTTGTAAGGAAATTTGGTACAGGGCAGTTGGGAAAAGACTGCCCTGTAGTGCAGTAATGAAATGCAATAGTATTTCGCACCTAAATATCAGTATTTCACACCATAAAGTCAGAGAGAACCCTTTATTTGCCGATATAATAGATGATGGTTTATGTAGCCTAAAAAGATTAGAAAGGTTTGATTTGAAATGAAGATTGCAGTTGTAGATGATGATAAGGCAATTTGTGAGGCTATTGCTCAGTTGATAAAGAATCAGGAGTCGGAAGCAGAGGTGTGTCAGTTTTCATCAGGAAAAGAGATGCTGGAAACAGGAGAAAACTTTGCAATTTCTTTTCTGGATATTGCCATGGAAGAAATGTCTGGCTTAGAGCTTGCGGGGAAACTTAGACAGGAGCAGGAAAGAAAGGGATGGGTAAAAAGTATTCTTATTTTCATTACAGGTTATCGGGAATATATGGAGGAAGCCTTTGATGTAAATGCTTTTCATTATCTGGTAAAACCAATTGATGAGGAAAAATTTTCAAAGGTTTTTCGTCGTGCATGGAAAGAAGTGTCTGCTTTAGAAGAACAGAGTAAAAAATACATCGTTATAAAAAACTCTGGCACACAGCAGAAAATATATCTAAAAGATATTTATTACATTGCAAGCAGCAATAAAAAAGTGATTTATCATACAAAAAATGGTAGGTTTGACACTTATGGAAAAATGGAAGAACTGGAAAAAGAATTAGGGAATGCCTTTTATCGGTGTCATAGATGTTATCTTGTGAACATGGAAAAAATTTGTGCATATAGTGCAGACACGATTCAAGTTGTAGGAGGGGATGAACTGATACTTGCCCAAAAGAAATATACTGATTTTGTAAAGCGTTATATGAGATATGCAAAGGACGGAGGAATTGTCAATGTTTGAAATGTTGTTTCCTGTTTTTATGTATTTTATTGACAGTATATTAAGTGTTATTTATACATGGAGTTTTCAGGAAGGTAGATATAGGAAAAAAATAGTTTTCGTAGTATGGAGCATAGTCTGTTTTTTTATTCAGATTGCCATTTTTGAAATGTTGAACAGTAGATTTTCTGTTAATGAAGTTGCTAGAATAATCTTGAATATTTGTATCCTGTTGTTTATGCAGTTTCTATTCTTTAAGAAAGATATACAAAAACAGTTATTTATTGCATTTAGCTTTGTGGCAGGGAAAGAAACGGTAAAATATATTGTCAGTGTATTTAGCATTGCCTTTACTGGATTATGGAATAAGACTTTTGATATTATACTTGCAAAAAGTGAGTCAAACACATTAGACAAACTGTATAGTTGGGAAGACATTTCACTTGCAGTTATAGTGATTATTTGTGTATTGTTTTATGCTTTTCTGTTGTCCGTATATCTGCTTTTGATAAGCAAAAAGTTTGTAAGAAAAGATTATCTGTTACAGACACATGAGAATGTTTTTTTAATTTTGCCCTGCATTGCCACATTATGTATTTCAATAACAATAAAAATGATGATTATATCGGTTGAAAATGGAATGACTGTAATTGTTTATGATAGCGTTCCGACAACAAAGTTTTGGATACCCGTTATCTGCGTATTGTTGCTTTTTACTATTATCGCAAGTGTCATATTGTTTCAAAAATTGGTACAGTATAACGAGGAAGCCGTGAAACGTGCCATACTGGAAAATCAAGTGCGGCAAATGCAGAAAGAGATTGAAGAAATACAGGATATATATACAGATATGAGAGGGCTTCGGCATGACATGAGAAGCCATTTGTCAAATATTTCATTGTATGTAAAAACTATAATCGGTACAGACAGTGAAGAATTGAAAAGCTACATCGGGAAAATGGAAGAAACGGTTAGCAGGCTGGATTTCATTTATCAGACAGGCAATCCGATTACGGATATTATCATTCATCAGAAAAGTCAGGAAGCGCAGAAAAAGAAGATTCAATTTGATGTTGATTTTATATTTCCGTCAAAACAGAAAATAGATGCTTATGATGTAGGTGTTGTTTTGGATAACGCACTGGAGAATGCCATAGAGGCGTGCTGTGAGGTGGAGGGGGAAAAGAGTATTTATTTGCATGCTTTTGTAAAGGGCAATTTATTTTTTATAGAGATTGAAAACAGCTATTCGGGAAAAGTTGTATTTGATGTGGAAACCCGATTGCCTGTAAGTCATAAGAAGGACGCGAAGTTACATGGACTTGGCATTTCCAATATCCAAAGATGTGCAAAGAAGTATATGGGCGATATTGATATTGTGCTTAGCGATACAGGCAATAAAAAGAGATTTAATCTTACCATTATGATGTATGGAAAGATTTCACACCCATAAAATCGTTGTTCACACCATTTGAGTGAAATCATTGACAGGAAGTTTCGATAAACTATGTAGAAACTATAAATTGAATGGAAGGAATGGTGATTACTATGTCAATGGAGATTAATAATTATAGTAGTTATGCAACAAATTACACGGAGAGAATAAAAAAATCGGATAGTAAGGCGGCTACAGAAGTAAAGACAGGCACATCAGCAAACAGCAAGGACGGGGTACAGGAGTATTATGAGAAACTGTGTAAAAAGTTCCCGGAGATTACTTTTAATACGGGTAGCAGTCTTATGAGTGGAAATGAAAATAAAGTGGTAATAAATCTTTCTAGCGAATGTCTAAAGAAAATGGCAAATGATCCGGAATTTGCCAAGAAAGTAGAGTTTAATTTAACTGGTGCAGTACCGGGACAGAATAGAATGTTTGCACAAGCCAAAGCTGATAATGCAGTGATACATGGTGTTACAACTGTAATAGATGCCGATGGGAATGCTTCTGTTACTTGCGGAGGTATGACAAGAACCAGTGGTTCAAAACAAAATTCAACTATATTGAATGCGGAAAAGAAACAAAAAGAAAGATTACAGAAAAAGCGTGAGGAAAGAAAAATCTCAGAAGAAAAGGCAGCTAAGAGACGGGCAGAGAAAAAGGCGCAGTTGGAGAAGCTGACAGAAGATGAAACGTTTACAATATCGGCTACTGGCACTGATGTAAAAAGTGTTACGCAGAACCTCTTAGCTGCGGTTTCTGGTACATCTGCGCCGACAGGGGCAAGTTTTGATATAAAGGCATAAGGAGAAATTGTTCATATTCCGCAAGGCGCATAAACCTTTGCTTTTGCGGACTGCCCGGACTTATTGCAAGGGGGCAGGGGCGGCAATATAAAAAATTGATGACAATGGAGAATTAGGAAATGGCTATTAATGGAGTCGGACATAATTATGATTATTTGGGAACGACTACAAATTATATACGGGGAAAAGCAACTGTTAGGGAAGCAATCTCAAAGATGGTGAAGCAGTCGGCAAATCTTTCTATTTCTGATGCAGGAAGAAATATGCTGCGGGAAATGGCAAGCAAATTTGAACCTGATTCGGATTATACCAATGTCAGGGAACTGACAATACAAAATACAAATGAGGTTGCTTGGGAACACTATACCGCAATGCGGGATATTAGCAGCCTAACATTAAAAGACAGGAATTATAATGTTGAAGATGTGATGAAATCTATAATGGATACATATGAAACCCGTTATAATGAAATCGTAAAAGAACATGAAAATGGAGATCGTGAAGTTTCCTACGAACTTACGGGGAAAAGGTCATTGACACTTGACGAAGATTTAGCCGGATTGGACGAAGCCTTTAAAATGCGTCTGGCAAATTTAGAAGGATATATTACCTGTCAACAAACCAATAAAGCATTTGAAAACGCAGACAGTTCATGGTATTTCCGTAGAAATAGCCCTCAAAATGAAGTAAAAACACAAGATAAGGCTCAAATGTTTGATACAAAATATCAGAAAACCGCAGTATCAATAATGGAGCAGGCTAAAGAGAAGTTTTTGGTAGCCTTTAAAAGTATAAATTACAAACAAGGAACAGCAACAAGCATACTATCGGATATTATGAAAAAGTGCTGATAAAGGAGGATTAAAAATGGCTATTAGTGGAGTAGGACAGAGTTATTATCAGAACAATGTGACAACAATGAAAAGCACCAAAAATGTAAACAGCACAGAAGAATTCGCATTAGAAAAAAACAAGCGGAACGCAGGAATTGTCGGAAGCGGAAGAAATGGAATTATTCAAAAAGGAATTCTATGAAGACCTTTCTAAAATTACAAACCACAGGACAGTGAGCAATGCGGCGGTGAATATATCGGAGGAGGCATTTAAGGCAATGAAGGATGACCCACAATACAGGGAGAAAGTTCTTTCACTGATCCAGAGGGATTGGGGCGATTCCTATGCACCGAGGAACTGTTCTGTGCTGATAACAGTCGGTGCGACTTTGAATGAGTATAGGGCGGATTCATGGCCTGTGGGTTATGACTCTGAATTTGATATGCGTTCACAGAACAGTTTCTATAAAAGGACGAGTGAAAAGAAAGACAGGCAAAAGGAACTGATGGAAGAATATCTGGAAAATCGGGCGCAGGCTAAGAAACAGCAGCTGGAAATGTTAAATAAAAAAATTGCAAAGATGGAACTGGAAAGAAGTAGACAGACTCAGTCATGGAACAGTGAGAGGCAGATGGCAAAGGCTTCCAATGCTTATGATGCAAATATTATGATGGAAGCAGAGCTTGTGAAGAACATAACCAAAACAATGGAAATTTCAAATAATCAATCTTATTATATCAATCCGAATACCAGACAATTCACATCAAATGTGAAAAATACAGCAATAAAGGACAGGGAGGTCTTCAATGGTTCGATGCAGAATCTGTTAAATCCCATAGAGGATTTGGTATAGGTGCTCAAAACGCCGATTAAGCTGGCAGATAGTTCTTCTCTAAACAGGCTGAGCAATTCCGTCAATATTGCATCCGACATGCGCATCGCTGTAAACAACGGTTACATATTGGAGGTAAAACAACAGGGTGTGGAGGTTTCCGGCGGTAATGATCCTTATGATACAGAGGCATATATGAAAGCGCAGAAGATGGCGGGTTCGCTGTCTACGCTGTTGCGGAATGCTTGTGGGAATATGCACACAGTAGCATATTCTCAGGAGGAGTATGCCAGATGGACAGAAGGTGTATCCGATGTGATGGGGTATCTCGGCATAGATTATAGCTTTTACAGATGAACGAATAAATGACCTAATGTTGGAGTGGTCAACAGATGAAGATTTTTGGATGCGCCGAATTGCTATTGACCACCAGCTTTGTAGGAAAGAGCGAACAAATACGGAATTGCTTGAAAAAATATTAGTGAATAACTTTGGCAGTTCAGAGTTCTTTATCAACAAAGCCATCGGTTGGAGTCTGAGAGATTATTCTAAGACAAATCAGGATTGGGTAAGAAATTTTGTTGAAACTCATAAAGACAAGATGGATAAATTGAGTATCAGAGAAGCAAGCAAATATTTATGAGTCAAATGGGAAACACAAAATTGGGTTTTATGAATGTCCCTAATGGTGATGTAATAGCATTTGATATGAAAGAGAGTGAAATAAATCCGTCTGTGGTATATCTTAGCCATGACGATGGTGAAGGACATGGATATATACTGGGTAAAGATTTTAATACTTATTTAGAACAATTGTTATTGGTAGGAGCATGTGGCAATGAGGATTGGCAGATGTTACCGTTTTGCTTGGATGCGCAATCAGGAATTGTATCAGATTGTGAAAATGCAAAGGAGTATCGAAAACTTATAGGGTTACAGATATAGTAAGAGGCACGCCCAAATTTCAGGTTTCGTTCCATTCTGTAAAGAAAAATGAATAAATGTCGATAAATATTATGAGCTAAGGATGGCGTCTGTTTTCAAGGGATTGAATGTGAAAATAGACGCTGTTTCTGTTTGGATTGGAGGTTATATTATGAGAATACAAGCGGCAAATACATTTTATATAGGTACTTACTCTGTTTTGAATACGAAGTCATCATTTCCATATGCTGTGAAAGTTGAAGGTTACGGAAATACAAGAAACCAAAGGAGTTTATTTCAGTTTGCACATGTGACAATAACAGAACATATGGTAAATGCAAAATATGGTACAAAGATTACAAACGGTCCGAGAGTGCAGATGCAGACCGCAGGTAGTAAGAAAAAAGAAGATTGGACTGAGGTTTCCAAAGAACAGTTGGCAGAAGTAAAACTACCGGCATCATTTGATAAATTGAAAGAACAAAATTCTTATTTTTATCATGGAGAAAACATATCGGATTATGAACTAGTGCAAACTGCAGTAGCATTGGGGAAAATGGAATTACCAACAGATGAGAAAAAGTGTATCCTAGACAGAGTTGCAATGGATGCATTTGAAGTGCTTGTCAGAGACCAGGCGGCTCCAAAAAACTCATGGTCAAATACATTGTATTCGGAAGATGGAAAATATACCTTTACAAAGACTGAAAGCGGAAGATGGCAGATGCATTTGATTGATGATGCTGCCATAGGTGCATCTTTGGAAGATATAGCAAATTGGATGATGAGCGGCACGCCCAATAGAAATATTGAGACACGCTACCTAAATTATCTTCATACTGTTGATCCGGATTTATATAATGTGGCGATGCGAATAGGTTCCGAGGTTCGTTCTTATGGTTTTATGGAGGATTTACATCAGCAGGGAGTATTAAGTGATAGTCAAAATCAGTATGATATGAGTCTGTTGGGTATGTTATTCGGTAAAGATGCGGATAGTATGCGTATGATATTGAATGGGTGTAAGGAGTCTGGTAATTTTTTGGAATTATTGGATTTGTATAGCCCGGATGGAGCAAAATCGTTGGATAAGCTTCGGGAACAGCAATATAAGCACGGTGGAATTGTTTAATATAGCGAGTTTTATGACAGGATATGAAAAAGCAATTAATTCTCGAAGTAGAAGAGTGTGAAACACTAATGTAGCAACGGAGGTAAAGACAAACAGCAAGGACAAAGTGCAGGAATATTATGAGAAACTGTGTAAAAAGTTCCCGGAGATTACTTTTAATACGGGTAGCAGTCTTATGAGTGGAAATGAAAATAAAGTGGTAATAAATCTTTCTAGCGAATGTCTAAAGAAAATGGCAAATGATCCGGAATTTGCCAAGAAAGTAGAGTTTAATTTAACTGGTGCAGTACCGGGACAGAATAGAATGTTTGCACAAGCCAAAGCTGATAATGCAGTGATACATGGTGTTACAACTGTAATAGATGCCGATGGGAATGCTTCTGTTACTTGCGGAGGTATGACAAGAACCAGTGGTTCAAAACAAAATTCAACTATATTGAATGCGGAAAAGAAACAAAAAGAAAGATTACAGAAAAAGCGTGAGGAAAGAAAAATCTCAGAAGAAAAGGCAGCTAAGAGACGGGCAGAGAAAAAGGCGCAGTTGGAGAAGCTGACAGAAGATGAAACGTTTACAATATCGGCTACTGGCACTGATGTAAAAAGTGTTACGCAGAACCTCTTAGCTGCGGTTTCTGGTACATCTGCGCCGACAGGGGCAAGTTTTGATATAAAGGCATAAGGAGAAATTGTTCATATTCCGCAAGGCGCATAAACCTTTGCTTTTGCGGACTGCCCGGACTTATTGCAAGGGGGCAGGGGCGGCAATATAAAAAATTGATGACAATGGAGAATTAGGAAATGGCTATTAATGGAGTCGGACATAATTATGATTATTTGGGAACGACTACAAATTATATACGGGGAAAAGCAACTGTTAGGGAAGCAATCTCAAAGATGGTGAAGCAGTCGGCAAATCTTTCTATTTCTGATGCAGGAAGAAATATGCTGCGGGAAATGGCAAGCAAATTTGAACCTGATTCGGATTATACCAATGTCAGGGAACTGACAATACAAAATACAAATGAGGTTGCTTGGGAACACTATACCGCAATGCGGGATATTAGCAGCCTAACATTAAAAGACAGGAATTATAATGTTGAAGATGTGATGAAATCTATAATGGATACATATGAAACCCGTTATAATGAAATCGTAAAAGAACATGAAAATGGAGATCGTGAAGTTTCCTACGAACTTACGGGGAAAAGGTCATTGACACTTGACGAAGATTTAGCCGGATTGGACGAAGCCTTTAAAATGCGTCTGGCAAATTTAGAAGGATATATTACCTGTCAACAAACCAATAAAGCATTTGAAAACGCAGACAGTTCATGGTATTTCCGTAGAAATAGCCCTCAAAATGAAGTAAAAACACAAGATAAGGCTCAAATGTTTGATACAAAATATCAGAAAACCGCAGTATCAATAATGGAGCAGGCTAAAGAGAAGTTTTTGGTAGCCTTTAAAAGTATAAATTACAAACAAGGAACAGCAACAAGCATACTATCGGATATTATGAAAAAGTGCTGATAAAGGAGGATTAAAAATGGCTATTAGTGGAGTAGGACAGAGTTATTATCAGAACAATGTTGCAACAACGAAAAGTACAAAGAGCGTAAACAGCACGGGAGAAACGGGCAATACAAAGGAATTATCAGAAGCGGAAGAAATGGCGATTTTCAAAAAGGAATTTTATGCTGAAATTGATAAGATACCCAGAAATAGAACTATAACCAATGTGGCTATCAACATATCAGAGGAAGCATTTAAGAATATGAAAGATGATCCGGAGTACAGGGAAAAGATATTATCAGCACTTAAACGTGACTTAACTTCGTCCTTTGCACCGTTGGAAGCTTCTATGGTGCTCACTGTAGGAGCTACTGCTAAAGATTATAGGGGCGATTCATGGTCTGGTGTTAATAATCAATCGGAATTTTATGCTCGTTCACAAAACAGTTTTTATAAAAAGACAAGCAACAAGAAAGATAGACAAAAAGAGCTTTTGGAAGAATATCTGGAAAAACGGGCGCAGGTTAAAAAACAGCAGCAGGAAATGTTGAATGAAAAGATTGCAAAGCAGGAACAGGAAAGAAGCCGATTATTACGGTCGTGGAACAATGAAAGGCTGTTGTCAAAAGCGTCTAATGCTTATGAAGCAAATGCTATGACGGAAGCGGTTACGGATAGTGCTTTTAAGTAAGGAGAAAGAGATATGTCAATTACATTTTTAAGTCATCCTATTCATCTGCCGGATTTTTTCAAGTTTGATAGGGAATATTTGGGAAAACAGGAAAGCCAAAATGAAGACCAGAAAGTGTTTCATAAGGATATTTTAGAGGTTTCTCAATTATCGAAAAACAGGGAAAATTTAATGGATAAAATTAAGCATACAGTTGTGCATTCGGTTACATCGTTCAGCGATATGAGAGCCGGAATATTAAAAGAAATTAGGGAAGAAAAAGGGCAGTATGACTATACTGATGTTGTAAATGCCTGCGGATTGAGTTATGCAAGGCTTTATTCTGAAATTGAGGAACGTTATAAAAATGGAAATGAGCAGTATTATAAGTCAGCAGGTGGTACACCATGGACGAAAGAAGAAATTGAGTGGCTGGATATGCAATATGAGCAGGAAGTGGCATGGCAGAAATCCTGTGCCAGAATAGCAGCCCGGGGACAGGTCTTTCAGGGGAATATTCCTGAAGTGCCAACAAAAGAGATTGAAGAATTGGAGGACAGCTTTTATCAGGCGAAGGATGCCTACATCAAGTTATATCAAGAAAGCAAACAGACAGGTAAGTTTCTTGTTTTGCAAAATTATATGTTAGGTAGTAGCCGGATGTATGAGATGCTGAATAAATTAGGAAATTTACAGGAGAGGGTGGAATAATGCAGGTTAATTCGTCCAATGGTTCATTACAACAAAGGATTTTTTCAGGAACAGGAAGTATAGGCGGTGTCCATCTGCCCGATTTTAACGATAAGTATGTGTTTTCCAAAAAGAAAAGCGGTATTAGTGATGAAGAATACAGAAAACAGATTGTAGCGCAGGCTTATAAAGATTTTGAAAAGGGTACATTTCAAAATAAATCAGATGGCTTTAACAAATTGATGAAAAATTATACATCAGAAGTATCCCCGGATAGAAAGGGAATCATTACTTCTGGATTAAAAGCTGTTTCAAGAAATAGACATAATGTGTTAAAGCCGATAGATTTTGTCGCAACTCTGCTTGAGGGGAAAGTAAAGTATCAGAAACTGCCATCGGGCAATAGTGAGTACATAGAATTTTATGATAAGAATGGGGAGATGGTAGCAACTTATTCCAACAATGGATGGACAATGTATACCACGAATGCAGAGGCAGCGAGGCAAACAGAAATGTGCATGATTTATAATGAAGCATGGGGAAATGCAAAAAGAGGACTTCCGATAGTAGGAGGGGAATCCGTAAATGAAGAAAATTTGCAAAGCAGTTTTGATGTCAAAGCATAGTGAAAAATAGAGTAATGGAAATTATTGTGAACAGTGTTTCTCAGCTTAGTCGATGGAGAGAATATACGCAAATTTATTGTAAATGGTGTAACAATGTGATTATGGAAATTTCGCACTGCGTTTCAAGCCGGTTGATATTCAATTCACAAAACCGAATTGGGATAATATTATGACGAAACGTGATAAGCCTGCAATGTCGGAGGAAGAATTCGAGAAAGCTATAAAGGAACTTGCACAGAAGGAATTTGCCACCGGGAAGCGGGATGATGCGGCATACCGAAAATTATGTATGCAGCATGGTGAGGCTGTTTCACCGGACAGGAAAGCCATCTATGAATCAAGCATGAGAAAGACAGGCGGAAAGATGAATGCGGCTTGTATGTTTTGGGACAACAATGGGAATAAAACATTGTCTTACAATCCTGAATCAAGGAACTGGAAAGCCATAAGCACAGAGGAAGAATTTGCAAGGGCACGTGTATTTACATCTATCTATAATGATGAACTGGCACGACTGAAAAAGGAGTATGGAGAAAACGCAAAGGGAACAAGGGCTACTCTGAACGCTAGAGGAGCTATCATTGAAATAAACAATATAGAATTATATCAAGGAGGTAATTGCATGGGTGTTGATTCTATATTAGGAGGTAATTTTTCTGTTCAAACAAAAGATTTTACAAAAAGAACTACATCAGGTGCAACAGATGTTAATCAAACACAGGGGTTATCAGAGTCAGAAAAATTGGAAAATTTTAAAAAAGAGATTTGGAAAGAAATAGATTCTATGTCGTGGGGATCGAATATTTCGGTACAAATAACGAATAGTGCATTTGAAAAAATGATGGTGGACAAAGAGTTTAAAAACAAAATGATGAACATCATCAGAGAGGATGCCCATGGCTCAAATATGATGTGTGGTGGAACTTTAATAAACATTGATGAAAATGGATATAAAGGTTATTCCTATATGCAGGATCATACAAAAGAGGCAGGAAGAGCGTTATAAAGACAGTTTTTATTCGAAAAAGTGTAAAAAAGATGAATTAAATGAACTTTGGGAGAGAGATTAAAAAAACGCCAATATCAAGAAAAGGCTGACGATGAGTATATGGAAAGCTTGCGTCTGAAAGATATATTTCAACACAAAGAAGATATTGCAAAATTATACGAAGAAAAAACAGTCAAAAAGTAATTGGCAGATATGTAATTACCATGTTTAGGTAAATTAACTCGTTGTGCTACTTGTTTTATTTAAACTGCATAGTTGGTGAAATATACTAAAAAAGCCCGAAAAATCCCTTCCTATTTTTAAAAGTTAAAAATTTCAGAAAATTAGCTGCTTGATTTTTCCAATGTCACAGGATGCCCGGAATATACTGTTAAATGCCATGCATAGCATATTTTGTTGAAGTTTTTCTATATCAACAATCAACTAGCACAACGGGTTAAATTATATAAATATATTTGGAGGAGGTTACTATGAGTAATACAATTAATGTGAACTATATGACACGGGCTTACAATCAGTACCAACAGAAAAATGCGGCTAAAGATCAGGAGAAGGAAGATACAAGGTTTGCGGATAGTGTAAGAGAAAAGAGCGAAGCTAGTGGAAGTATAGTGGGCAATTCAAAAATAGGTTCTGTGTCTGCTAAAGATATGACGATGGTGGAATACAAGCAGTACATTTACAATAAAATATCTCAAATTCCAATGCACCCCACAAGAGCAGGCGAATCAATATCTGTTACAATTTCAGAGGCGGGTTTTGAAGCAATGAAGAATGATCCAGAGTATGAAGCATGGGTATTAAATGATTTGCAAGTGGGTTGGTCACAACCAGATAAATGGTCCGGTATATGCGGAGGAGCGTTTTCTACAATATATTATGGAGCATCAAAAGAAGAATGTCATGCTGAGATGTGGAGTGCTGGTTATAACAATGGGAATGGTGGGAAGATTTTTAATGATAAGTCAAAAAATAGTTTTTGGGAGCGCAGAATAGAAAATAAAAAGAGAATAGAAAATCAGGTAAAGAAACAACAGGAAAAAAAGCGGATTCAGAAAAAACAAGCGGAAAGAACAGCTTATGAAGAATATGCGCAAAATAAAAGGTTATCCGCTCAGGATGCCAGAACTCGATTGGTGGCTGAGAGTAGTTCGTCTGTTAAGACTGTCACAATAAGTCAGGCAGTAGCTTCTTATGAGGCAAATTTTACAATGGCAGTAAGCGTATCGAACAAAACCCAATAGCCTGCAAATAAAAAATCAAGGCTAAATAGAAAGGAGAGATGCAGTATGGGAATTAATGGAGTATCATCGTATGCCAATACATACACATACGGAAATGTAAAAAATGAAAATGTAAAGCCATCAAAGAATAGTGAAAAGAATTATTATGCAGGATACACTATGAATTCAGCCAATAAGTTTAAAAATGTATCAGACTATTCAAAGTATTTGACTAACAAGTATAAATGTTTGACTCCATGCAAAAATGCTTCTGTATTGATTGACAGAAGTGTAATGCAAAAGGCATGTGGAGATGAAAAAACTGCGAAATGGCTTGAGGAAAATTTAGCAATTATGCCAGATGTTATACGAAATGCACAGAAGGCGGCAATAAGTCATGGTAGTAAACTGATATCAGTGGAGTTTAAGTTTACGAATAATGGAACCGAAATGACAACCTGTGGCATTTTTGGAGAGACTGGTACGGATTCAGAAATTGACAAATGGCTGGAGAGAATGAAAGAGGATAAAGAAAAAGAAGATAAAAAAACAGAAAATATGATTGCTATAGAAGCGACAACTAAAAATAAGGTAGGTTTTGATACATATGCATAGTATCAATTTCTATAATTTTGAAGAAAGGAGGAGTTCCATATGAAATTAGGGAAGAAAACAAAGACTGAAATCAAATTATTGGATGAACAATAATTTTGTTTATAAAATATTAGAAGAAGAAGCAATATGAGACTCAAAAAAAGTATTTTAGCAATGGTGTTGTCTTGTTTGACAATACTCAATGTATTTACCATTCCGGTAATGGCAGCAGAACCGGCAGCATCTGAAACTGAAGAAATAATGGTTGCAAGTGTGCCGTCTGATGCTAAATATGCAGGAACAATTTACCGAAACGGTGGTACTGTTTCACTTGGAAGTGTTACGTTAATCAACAATTCAAAGCTGTATGTGTATTTACCTAAAAACAATAATTTGGATTTGTATCAGGGTACGATAACATTCAGAAGCGGATTGAATGTAGTAACGAAGCAGCTCGCTAATTATTCGACAGATACATGGATTTATACTGCTGATGATATCGGATCAGGCACTTGGACTGTTACTGTAAGTGGGTATGCAGTTGGAACAACACAAAATGTGAAGTATGGTATAAAGCGGGAAATTGAGATTTAGGCACGGTGTAAATCTTGAATAGTGCTTTGGAGCAGTCTTGTTTTAAGAGGAAGGAATAGGTATAGATTTTCCTTCCCTCTTTTAAGAAGAATAATGAAATTGAGAGGTAAAATAATGAGAATAGAGAGTGGTTACTTAAAACAAGACAGGTTGTGTGGTCAAAAAAATAATAGAAATGCAGTAGGAAATTTTTCTGATGCAATGAATAAAGTCAGAGAGAGTATAAGTAATAAGGTTAGCACAAGGGATTCCTATGTGAATGGTATGGATTATAATAACTTTGGAATTTATACAAAAAATAGCATATCTCAAGATGTTGAATTACCAATAGAAACAGAAAGATATAAAATCGAAGATGCTACATATGTAAATGGAGTAGCAGCATATGAGATTGTAGATAAGCAGGCAGGAAAAGATTTTTATATAAGAGAAGATCAATTAGCAATTCAAAGAGATGAGAAAACAGGAATGGAGTTCCTGATTAATATGGATCAGCCATTTTCGTATAATGTAACCATGACAAGTGAACTGAAAAATCTTTTGAATGATTTGTCTGACAAAAGAAATATTGATATAAAGGAAATACCGCTACAGGGGGGATTGGTAGTAAACCGTGATCCAAAGACAGGGTTAAATTATTTGTCGATAAAGGGAAATGAGGCACAAGGAGTTTCGGTAATCATAACATCCGATAAAGATATAGAGACGCTGAATAAATTAGCTGATGAATTTCAAAAATATCCGGTAAGTTCACAGCGGTCTACGGCAGGATTATATGCTTTACTTGAGATATCAGGAAATCTGAAACGCGAAAAAGATGGTTTTACATTTTTGACTCCTAATGGAGTTACATATATTCCGTATGATGGTGATTCCAGCAAAGCATGGGAAATTGATATGCCGGGTTCCTGTTATGCTACTGCCAGAAAATGTTTGGAGGCAGAAAATGATTGTGCAGACATAAGTACATGGACAAAAAATTTGAAAGGAATAAAGATATATTATGGTGATAATTATGGCACCACTCAGACAAATAATGTATATAAAGTTGATGAT
>OHMK01000160.1_pt1 | contig 38917 bp, 46 predicted proteins | sample 1569291 | NCBI WGS metagenome assembly OHMK01 (sample SAMEA3879517, study PRJEB24766) | human gut metagenome | biome: human-associated habitat; feature: feces | place: USA | collected 1985/1987 | reverse complement strand
ATTTCGTTATATTAATAAAGAGAAACTTATACGTTGATTACATATAAAACTTAAGGAAAAAGATGGAAATAAATAAAAAAGCTAAAATGGAGCAATTATATTCCCTTTATGAGTCAGCCGTCTATGCCATTGCTTATTCAATATTGAATAATGTTGAGCAGGCAGAAGATGTAACACAGGATACATTTTTAAAGATATATTCTTATCTTGATGATATAGAAGAAGTTGGCTCAAGGAGAACGAAAGCATTTATAACAAAGATAGTAAAAAATACAGCTATAGATATATATAGAAAAAATATAACTATGGAGGAAAAAGAAAAATATGGCATATATTACAAAGGACATTGATAGATTATCCGGTAATTTGGGGATTGGAGCAGCGGAAAAACAGAAATTGCTTTTAACGGCGAAACATCTGAATTCCTTTTTAAAGCGAGAAGAAAAAATGAAAATAGGAGACGAAATCGAAAATGACTATGAAAAAGACGAAGACATCGATTTCGGAGAACAAGATACAGACGATTTCGAAATCGATCACTGACGAGGGATGTATCAGACTTGCAACAGCCATTGTTGTAGATGTTTTTGAGGATTATCAAAAAACAGTAAAAGGCTATCAAAAAGCAAAAGAAGATCAAAATAAAGATATGATAAAAATTTATGAAGCACATTTAAACTCATTAAGAAACTTCATACAAAGTGAATATTGTGCTGGATTGGTATTCCTTGCAACAAATACAGAATATGATTTAACCGGAGAAGAATTATTAAATTTGGTTGAGAAAAAGGGGCGTATCTTATGAAAATTACACTTTTAGATGAAAAACAGAAAGAAACATTAACAAAAAGCTCAAAGAGTACCGAAATGTCTACGATTGACACAAAACCATTTACACCGGCAGAAACAGAAATCGAAGATGATTTTGATTTTGATGCGGAAAGGTAACATATGGGTGACAGATACCTAAATATAGGAGAACGTGGAAATTTTGTAATTCAGGAATATTCTACTTTCTCCTTTTGTGCCGATTATAAAAAACAGGGATATTGTATTTGGAATAAAGATTCCAGAGAACATTATAAAGAAAATGGGCAGATTTCTGTTTATCCGACACAAGAAGAAGCTTTTTCTATTGCAGAATCCTTAGATAAATCACAGGAACTGGAATTGGAAAACGAGCTGTAATGAAAAAAAGAGGGGTAATAAAATGAATGAGAAATGGTTGATTGGCATAATTATCTGTACGGTAATTTATGTCTTTTTGGATTTTATAAAAGATGGATATAAGGAAAATGCCATTCAAAATGGTATGAATGAAAAGGAAGCCAGGGAACACTATAAATGGAAAAATATATTCCGTAGTATAAAAAAGGCATCCCAGGCAGCGCCAAAACAGGAAACTCCTATAACATCGATAGAAAATCCGGAAAATAATACATTCCCATCTGAGACAGAGGAGGAAAACACAGATGAAAGTAGAAAGAATGAGTCCGTGCCCGAGGTGTCAAAGCACCTTTACTGGTGAGATCATGCCAGCAGATGGGTTTTCGGATAAAGATATGTTTCTTCGTAGAAACAAAATGCTGAAAAAAGGACGTATGTATAAATATGTAAATCCACAGGATTACCGTGAATATTATGCCAGAAATGAAATCAATGCCTTTTGTTTTGATTGTGGCTATGAATTTCGTGGTGAAATTGAAGTGGAACAGGTAGAGGACGATAAATGGACAGATTTTATCAATAAAAATCATTTGCTCCGTCCGGAAACGATTCCTTGCCATCCATTCAAAAAAATGTGGAGATCTATCAAAAAATTGTTTTAAAAGAAAGGAATCTAAAAATGAATGCTTTAATCAGTATAGTGACCGAAGATTCCAGCTTTTATAAACAGGTCGTTCAGATGATTCCATTGGATATTCAAAAAGAAGGAATAGAAATATTACGCCCCGGAGATTCCCTAAATAACGCACAGATAATCGTGACGGATATGATTACAGATGAAATTTTAGATCAGGGAATTCCGGTATTTCTTTTTGCAGAGAAAATGCCAGAAGATATTGTAGAATCCGTATCTTTACGTTTCTATAAAAAAACAAACTTCGATGTAAAAATATTCCAAAAAGATTTAGCAGAATGGATCGAAATTGCTTTTGCATTAGATGGTGCAGCAGAAAAAACCAGAGATGCAGAAGCAAAAAAGGAAAAATACAAAGAACGTGTAGCTGTTTATAAAAAGAGTCTGGAATTAGCAAAGCTAATGCAGCTTAGTGCAATGGAACCAAAAGCCATAAAAAATTTTGAGCAAAGCTTTTATTATCAGCCAGCATTTACGGTGTCCGGTGATTTCTTAATTGTAGAGGAAATAGATAATAAAGTGTTTGTTATTATTGGAGATGTAACGGATCATGGCTATAACACAGGTTTGTATGGAGCGTCTTTGGTAGGAGGTATCCGTGGTTTTCTGGATATTGCACCCAGATATTCTTTAAATTTGGCAGGTCTTGTAAATTACGTGTATCATAGTTGGAATAATTATAATTACCAAAAAGATCCATCCTATGCTACCATGCTATTTTGTATGATAGATAAGGAAAATGCTTCGATTGAATTTATCAATTATGGCCATGAATCTCCATTCTTGATACATGAAAACAAAGTAAGTATCTTGGATGTATCCGAAGAAAAAGAATTAGCACCAATGGGAGCAGAAAAACGACTCATCTTAACACCGAAAGTCTTTCCCTTCCTGCCAGGGGATGCCCTTTTTGTAGATACAGATGGAGTAACCGAAGTCTTTAAAGATCCTGAAGACAAAGATATTCGAAAAGCATATTCAGAGGAACGAATTCTAGCTTCGGTACAGCATGAGGTTTTAAAACCAAATTGGACACTTGATCAGGTCATCCGTGGCGTTCGGAAAGATGCAGATAGTTATTCTGTAACAGAAGATTTTGAAAATCAGAATTTGTTAGGAAATCATTTAGATGGAGCAGTGGATGATGTTACAATGTATATGCTTCGTTGGTTAAAATAAGGGGGATAAAACATGGAATGGAAAATTACACCGGCAGAAGTAGGGGAAATGATGGAAGAAATCAGCGATACCATCGTTTCTACGGTACCGGAAGAATTACAGATGAATGTAGCACTCATTTTTGAAGAAGCATATGTCAATGTAGCTGTACATGGATATGCAAAAAAGGCAGATAACGTGAAACCGCTTCGTATATTATGGGATAAAGTTGGGGATGATTATAAAATGACATTTATTGATGAAGGTATCTATTTTGATCCCACCACCTATGATATCGGAGAACCCAAAGGAGACCAGGTAGGCGGACATGGAATTCGTCTGATGAGAGAACTCTCAAAAAAGATGGCATATCATAAGGAAGGTACAGAAAATATTTTAGAAATTTGGATTTAATACCATTTTTTTACTATTTTTCAACATATATAGACAGGAAGATTATTTCCTGTCTATATTTTTTAATGAAAGGAATTTACTTATGGTACCGTATGCAAAATTACAATATACAAATGGGAAAAATATAATCACACTTGCATCAGAAGAATTAAAGGCTTCCGCGCAGAGAGATTTAACACAATATGCTATGTTATCCGAACAAGCAGAAGATTATGCGGAAAAAGCGAATACTTCGGATATTTCTCCGGAAGCAAAACAATTTTATCAGAAACAATTAAAAAGCTTAACCTATCGTTTGGAATGTTATAACGATTATTTATACAAATCTTATGGCTTTTATCCTATTGGTGTGGATACCTTGGAGGATATTTCTAAATATAATTTTATCGTAAAGGATGCCCTGGCAGCAAAGATTCATCAAACTTCCTTTTATTCCAATTTGGAAACGATTGAGCAGGATGTGGCTGTAATGGAAAAAGAAATTCATGAAGCCATAGTAGATACGAATACGACACAAGAAACTGCATTACAGTTTCTACCGGAACTTGATACTCCAGAAACAGATGCAAAAGAACAACTAGATTCTACCATACAGAAAGTAACGAATACAGCGATCGATCAGTATGGTGAAACTCTGGATGCGGTTTCCAAAGCAGAAAAAGCATATTTGTTATCAGGTTCTCAATATAAGACAGCAATTACCCAGGCATATGATTTAGGCAATACCGCATTATCTTATGATGTAAAAGCCTTCCAGTCTGCACAGGAGGATCTTTTAGGTATTTGTAAAGAGTATTCCGAATGTTATAAAAAATCAGGCTCCAAGTTAAAAAAGCTTATAGATATGGCGAAACAAAACTATATCCGTATTGCACAGGATATGACTTATACAAAAGATGTATGCGTAAATGCCTGTAGCCTTGGCGCATATACAGAGGCAAGACGAAATCAGATGTATAAGATCATTGATGGTTATGCAGAGGCAATAAAAGACTATAATGACCTGTATGCGGAAATGGCATTGGTGATGCGGGAAAAGGTAAAACATCCTACTGATAAAGCAATTCGTAAAGCATATGATTCTTGTAAGAAGCAATATGATTTTGCAAAGAAGATGCGCAGTAAATTCGAAAAAGCATTACAGTCTAATTATATGATGGGCTGTACTACAAAGGAATCCGTAGATGCTTATTTAAACACGGTACAGGCGGAAGTATGGGGCACAGACAAAGATGGAAAAGCCTACAATGCACCTGCACAGTTGATGAAACAAAAATTCATAAAATTTGCAGAAAATACAAGTTTGAATATGCGAATGGCAACCTTACAGACAAAGGTAGCTACTTATGATTTACAAATTGATGTTGCAATGGATATTACCGGAAATGTGGACAGAGCGATTGATAAGCTGGAAGAAAAGATTAATTTATTGCAACATACCGAAACGGAATATAAACAGGTAAAAGAAAAGCTGGAAGCGTGTGTTCGGAAACTATCTGCATTTGAACCTTATAAAAAAGAGAAATATCAGGCAGATCAAAGAAAAATGGAAAATTTACGGATGTTAAAGAGTATTCCAAATCCAACAAAGCAACAGAAAAATCAGATAGAAGATTTGATCGATGATCTGGAAAATGATAAATATCTATTTGACAAAGAACAGAATAAAATTGCTAGAGATTATAAAAAAGAAGAGATAGCCCTAACAGAAGAGTATTACGAGTTATCTAAGAAATGGGCAAAAATAAAAGGCAATTTAGAAACAGTAAATGATAAATATTCAAAACTGGAAGAAAGACTATCCGAAATCCCAGAGGAAAGTTTGGAAAAGGAATAAAAATTTACCATTTTTTCAATATTTTTTGACATAAATAGATAGGTAATTACGCCTATCTATTTTTTTGTATACAAAAAGGAGATAAATTTATGGAGAAACAGATAATCAAAGTCCCATCTGAAGAAATGGCAGCGTCTATCAAAGTTGATTTGGCTAGATTGCAATATAATGCGATAAAAGCGAATAACTTACGAAATGAAAGAAATGCTTTTCTGAAAATGATGGGTATTCAGGACACAATGGATAGCATCAACCAGAGAAATATGACGAAGAAATCCTCTGAATTACAGACACAGTTTAATGCTGCAAATAAGTGTTTCAAAGATTATGCATCAGATTTCGCAGAGAAGTATGGTGTTACCATTGATGCGAACTATCGTGAGGCAGCAGAGTTAAATTTTGCAGATGCTTTCGATATTGTAATCGAGCAGCCTGAAATCACACAGGAAAATGCTGATTTTTATGAAGATATGCAGGCATTAGGTGATTCTGTGAATGCAATGGAATCCGAAATTGCAGCAAGCGAGCTGGACTATTTTGGAGAGGACCAAAAGCTTAGTGATGCGATTTCACAGATGACAAAAACAGATGAGGAATATCGAAAAGAAGCCAAGGATATTATGTCTCAGTTTATGCCGGAAGCAGAAGTGAAGAATGTAGTATCTAATGAAAAGTATGCAGAACTGGAAGAGAATGCAAAGAAAGGCTTTGTAAAGAATTTACAGGATAAATTCAAAGGCGTTTCTGCAATCGATATTGCAAAACATCCACTTGCAAGTTTCGCTACTGCAATTCAGGGCACAAAGTTAGAGACTATGATTTCTACCTTACAGACCAGAGATGCTTATGAACTGGCAGGTATGGCATATCAATCTGCATATAATACAGCTATGGCAATGGGTAATCAGGCAATCAGTGCAGGTAATGTAGCACTGGATACCGTAAAAGATGCAGCAAGGGATGCGGCAGGATATGCTGCAAAAGAACTGGGAGAACTTTATAAAAAAGCCGGTGAAAAGTACATGAGTGTATTAGACCGTGCGAAAAACTTCTGTAAACAGGTATATCTGGATGTACATAAAGCTTTTGACGTTACAATGGACTTTTTAACATTAGGCTGTCATTCCAAATGCGCAGCAGCAAAAGCAATGAAAGCTTTTGAAAATGTGGAAATCTGTCAGAAAAAAGTAGATGATTTGAGTAAAACCGTAGCAAACTTAAAAGCACAAATGCAAAAAGAACCTTCTGCCGGAACACGTAAATTATTGCACGAGGCACAGGCAGAGCTGATTATTGCAAAAGCAGAATTAAATAGCAGTAAGGCTTATAATTTCGCATGCCCTTACAAAAACATGGACGATGCAAAAGCATATTGGGCTGAAATCGGTGTGAAATCTTTTGGCGTAGATAAATACGGTCATAGCCAGTCTCCCGCACAGAAGTTAGAAGATACCGCAAAGAAATGCGGAGAGAAAGTTGTAGAAATCAAGAACAATGCAATTAAGTCTGCAAAAGTATTCGGATATAGTGTACAGTGCGCAGCTTATGATGCAAAGGCTAGTATTTATCTGGCATTAGAAAGAACCTGTGATAAGCAGATTAATAAGATACAGACCCGTATCAATGCTTTAAAACAGGTAGACCAAAGTATTTCCAGAACTCAGGCAGCATTAGATCAGGCAAGAACAGAGTTAAATGGAATGATCAACGGGTCTAAGGATATACAGGAAAAATATACCTATAAGCCTTCTGAAAAGATTACAGGTGCGATTGAGAAGATGGAAGCTCTGAAAGAAAAACAGGGTGGTACTTTAAATCGTATCCAGCAGGCAAGATATGATGAATTACAAAATAAGTTAGCAAAAGATGTTGCCAAAGGACAGGCAAAATTAGATGCGCAGATGGATAAGGACTTTGCCGAGTTATCCAAGAGAATTACCCATATGGAATTTGATCTGGATGACCTGAAAGCAGAAAAAGAAAAAGCGGATAAAAAGATTGACGCTTTACAAGAGAAGCTGGATGCTAAAGAAGCAAAGAAATCTGCACAGGACGAGAAATTTAAAGCCGCAGATAGTAAGGCAAAAGAGGCATCTGAAAAAATCAATGATTTGGAGAATGATGGTCCTGAAATGGAATAATCAAAAAAAAGATAAGGATTGGTTTTTACCAGTCCTTATTTTTTACCAAAAATTACCACTATTTCCAAAATTATCTTTGTTCTATACTAAATATATCAAATCTTTTTTATTATGCAATTTGCACAAAAAATACGTAAAAATTTTGGAACCGAATTTTTCAAAAATTACGGTTTTTTTTGACATAAATAAAGGATGCAGGATATTTTTGGTATTTTGTGGAGGGGTTTATGAAGAAAAAAGAGTTTGATATTACAAATTTATTCCATGTATTTCTATTTGCTATTTTATTTCTGTTAGGCTTTTCTTATATAACGACATCAAATCCGGATAGTGATATGTGGTGGATGATGACCACTGGAAAATGGATTGTAGAGCACAAGGCATTACCGACAGAAAATGTTTTTGTGATTCATGATGGATATCATATAATCGTTCAACAATGGATTCCAGCAATTTTGAATTATACATTATATCATCATTTTGGAGTATGGGGACTCATCGCACTTGCAACGGTGTTATTCGGAGTGATTTTCTTTTTACTTTGGAAATATATCGGATTATTTTCCAAATCATTACCCTGTAAGGAAATCACTTTTGCGATCAGCATACTATTTTTACTGCAGCTTTTAACAACAAGGCCTACGATATTCACCATTTCGATATTATTGATTGAGATGATACAGTTAGAAAAATGGCATAGAGATAATAACTGGAAACATTTGATAGCATTACCATTTTTATCCGTGCTTGAAGTAAATATTCATTCCAGCATCTGGCCTATGATGTTTGTATATGCAATATTCTTATACTTTTTAACATTAATACCTGAAATTTTAGATGGATTCCGTAACTTTTTTGAATCCTGCAAGAGAAATATTGGACTTTTTCTTGTATTATTAATATGCGTAGCAGTAGGAGGCATCAATCCAAACGGTTATGAAGGAGCGTTTTATTTATTCAAATCGTATGGAAATGGAAAAGTAATATCTACGATTCAGGAATTACAATCTCCGTCATTTTCCTCTTTTTGGGGATTTTTACTCGTAGTTACCGTAGCAGTTTTTGCAATTTATCTTTACAGATACAAAAAAGCGATTGATTGCAAGAACATTTACCTGCTAGGGGGTACTTTGGTTTTAGCCTTTTTACATATTAGAAATTTTTGGACCGTAACATATGGTATTATTCCTGTATTATGTGCTGTTTTACCGCAGACAAAATGGGATAAACATATCGTTTCTATCAAAAAGGGTATTGCTTATATCATAGGCGGCGTGATTTTATTGGTAGTCATTGTGATAAAATCTGTGGGTAGTGCAGAGGAAACACTAATCAAAATGCCGGTACAGGAAGCAGAGTATTTACAGGAAACAATTGCTGCAGATGACATCATCTTATATACTCCATTTTCTTATGGCGGATATATGGAATGGTCCGGATTTAAAGTTTATGTAGATGCCAGACCGGAACTATTTCAAAAATCTATCAATGGCATAGAAGATTTAGACGAAGAAATTTATAATGTGCAATATGGCATTGCAGACTATGATGCCTTTGTAGAAAAATATCACTTTACACACTTTTTAGTGGAAAATAATACGTCTATGGAACTGTATTTAAAATACAGTGGAAAATATATAATGCTTGAAAAAAGTGAAGATTTTGCAATTTATGCTGTAAAATGAGACCATTTTTTTCGTAAAAATTTACATATATAAATGGTAACACGACACATAAAAGAAAGGATAGCATTATGACAGAAAATGAAAAATTACATCTGTTAGAGAAACGAGTAACGGATGACGAGAAATTGCATTTACTGGAAAAATACGTAACAAATGAAGCTGCGAAAAAAGCACAACAGTTTCGTATAGAACAGACCGGAAATGCAAATTATGGCAAAATCATTTCCGCTGCAAAACGTATTATTTTTGATGATCATCAGGCAGAAGATTTGAATTTTGAAAGTGGTCAGAAAATTGCAAAATTACAATTAATGATCGAAGCTGTAAAGTATCTGATTGAAGATGTTATGGGACTTACCCCAGAAGAATATGATGCTATTTATTCAACAGCTTTAAATCAGAAGACGACATTACACCATGCTATAAGAAAAATTGCAAATGCTGCAAGTCCCACCATACTTCGTGAAGCGATGTTTGACAACAAAAAGATTCTGTTTCGACTTTGCTGGCCCGAATACTACAAAGAGCATTACGCAATTCCCAAGGCAATGGACATCTTTAATTGTACAGGTGAATTAAAAGGAAATTTAGTAAGAGCCAGTGCTATCAAAGATTTTGAAGATGAGCCTGAGCAGGAAAAGAAAATCTTACAAAATGGTAAGTTTTCCACTGCAAAAAAAGAACGGAAGCGTGTTTATAATCATGGACAGGAAGTAGATGATATTATTTACTGGTCTATGAAGCAGATATTACCATTATTCGAAATGAAGACAAAAGACTTATATCTGTCACTTGCAAAGCCAAGAGAAGCTGGTTGGAGTAAATATGGTTTTGTAAAAGTAATCGAAGCAAGAGGATGTTATCCTACACCTTTGGATTTCTACTTTTTAAATTCTCCGATGGAATATCAAGTCGATCATATTGATGAGTATATAGAAGCAAGAAATCAGGCAAAATTACCTCATGTAAAAGCATTAGACATGATGTATGAAGCATATCAACAGTCTTTGGAACACGGTAGATATTAAGGAGGTATCCTAATGTACACAATAGGCAAAGGCAGCAGAAGTACTTTTGGAGATAACTATGATGATGACTTCGATAAGGAACTTTTTTTTGAAGAGGAAGAAATCAAGGAAGATAATATTAGAGAAGAAATCGAACAAGAAATCTCAAAGATAGACGATACAACACAATATGGTAATTATACCTGGAACGATTTTTATAGTGCATTCGATGAAGCCAAAAACAATACTGGGGATTATTCCAACGCAATCTATATAGGATGGACATTGATTGCACCGACAATTAAATCCAGAAAGTTAAATAGTGTACGTGGAGATAGATACAATCATGTACAGGATTTAATGCAGGAAGCATATTTAATCATTGCAAAAAACATTGATAATTATGACCCTACTAAAGCACAGTTTTCCACTTATATTGATAAATTTCTGGTAGGAGCAAGTAGAGAAATTGAGAACCCGGATGTATCCGATTATCAGTTCCGTAAAAAGAATATCCGATTTTTCTCTTTTGATGATTTATCAGATCCAAATCAGGAAAACAGCAATAAAAAGACATACACTTTTTCCGATGAACATGCTTCTGTGGAGGACATCATTGATCAGATAGACAGAGAAAGATCCAGTCAGTTATTCGAGCAGATGATGGAACAGACCCAGGCAGAAGGAGAAGTGACAAAGGATGATATGTATACGAATGTCGTATTCTTACATAAATTCCTTGGTGGAGTAAATAATCTGCCACACTATGTCAGAGAAGAAATTGAAGAGAGCTTAGGCATGTAAGGGAAAGGGGGGACCTTTCCCCTCTTTTTTTACCCAGTCCCTGGCAGACAAAGATTTCAATCAATTCACTAAAGAGATATCCTGAATTATATTTAATAAATTATAAAACTGGGTTTACAGCAAGAGATAAAAAAGAAATACAAAAAAAATTTTTCAGAAAATAATATTCACTTTTATAAAATTCCGACAGATTTTAAGACAATTTCAAAAATTATTTTACATAATATAGGTAGGTATATTTTTTGAGAGTAGGGTAGATAATGCAAAATTATGTAATTCTTTTTGTAATCTGTTTTTTACTTCTGCTTGGGATTTTATTTTTTTTAGAATATCGATATCATAAATATGTGGTGCGATGTATTAAACAAAGCGAACGTTACAAACAAATCGAAGAAATTAATCGAAATTATTATTTCTATACCATAGATCCCAACTATTATTTTGAACGAGTATTGAACAGTAAGCAGCAATTCTATAAATTTGATAGCGTTAAATATGTAAAAGATTGTATCTATAATAATCCGGAACATTATAGCAGGTTGGTAGAAGAGATTAAAAAAAATAAACGGACCTTTCCTTTATATAAAAAAGCGGTGAATAAAGCATATAAAATGTGTGCATCCGGAAATTGTCTTACACCGGACTTTTATTATAGACGCTTGGAAAGAAAATTATTAAAATCATTATTAAAACATCCTGTGACAGAAGTAAGATTCCTATGTTATTGGTCTTATACCAGTCCACAGGGAAGAAATGACTATTATAATGAGAAGACATTTTCCTTTGCGAGTATTCAACGGTTTACAACAGATGCGATGGAAAGAGAACGTATCAAAAAAGAAAGAGAAATGGAACGCAGACTCCTTTCCAGTTCCTTACGATATGATATTTTAAAGCGGGACGACTTTAAATGCACTATCTGTGGCAGGAGCGCAAAAGATGGTATCCAATTGCATGTAGACCATATCATTCCGGTTGCTAAGGGCGGGAAGACAGTCCCTGAAAACTTGCGGACATTATGCAGTGACTGTAATTTGGGAAAAAGCGATAAATATGATAAAAAAGGTAAAAACTAATACTATATCTTGTATATTTATAAAAATAAACCACAAATTTTTACAAAAATCAAGAAATTTTTGACATATATAAATATAAAAAATATTAAGGAGATAAATTTATGAAAAATCCGAAAACGATATTAATCGCAATCATCATTGCTGTTATAGTCATTGTAGTTAGTGTTATTTTTATCCCTAGTATAAATGATACTTTGCAGCATACTGCAACAGAAAACAATAGTGTATTTTCTGTATATGAAATAGACCAGTAGGAGATGTTTTTACCGGTAGCATGAGAGTAGATAAATTAAAAACAAACTTAGGTGATACTATAAAAATTATTTTTAAGACAGAGATGGAATATAAAAAATGGTTACAATACGTAAAGGACGTTTGTATAACCTGTGAAAAAGTTGACCCCATATTTCAGGTGATTCCCAAAGATTTAAAAGAGAATGCCACAGAAAATTTAGATACCGGGGAATATACAATTTTGTTATTACCGGAAGTCACTGCCAGAATTGTCCTTGGTTTTATGGAATTATGTGTAGTACAAAAAAGGAACCCATACTAATACCTATCTTTTTATGGTAGGTATTTTTTATACCCATCTTTTTTCTTTTTTTTGACATATAAAAATGAAAAACTGTTTCACATAATATTATGGATTGGAGAGAGATTAATATGAAATATATACCTACAATTGGTGATGTTGTTTTATACGGCGGAGGTACAGCTCCGAAAGTTGTTGTGGATATGATAAATCATGAAGATTTCGGCAGTTGCTGTTATGATAGAAAATATTTTCTTTGTGATGAATCTTTTATTAAAAGCAGTAATGGCATGATTTCAAATAAAGAAATCGAAAGACATGGAATTTGGGTTGAATTTCGTGGAATGAACATTCCTGATATCAGAAAATGTGAAGATATTGCACCGTATGCGATAGAACCTGTGCAATATTATTCTTTTAGACAAATGAAAGCCAAAACAGTTACTGTTTATGAATTACCGGATGCTATTGATTATACAGATATGTAGCCAGATCTGACATAGTAGTATTAATTGGATGAAAATTTAACAAGCCGCGAGCAAGAAATCCCCGACTTCTATAAGTGGTGGGATGAATTGCAATCAACGCGGCGATGGTTGAATCAGGAAGCTACGACTTCTATAATTCGGGGTAGTTCACACTAAAGGAGAAAAACAATGAAAACAAATAGGGAATGGATGGAATTACTTTCAAAGGAGTGGAATGTATCTAACTCTACTGCTAAGGAAATGGTACATGCAATGCACCAATTAAAAGAGCAAGATAACGTAAAAAAGTCTTTTCAGAATATAAAAGAGATAGACGAGTTAGGGAGAGATTAGACACCAAAAATATCTCAAGAAGATGAAAAAGAAATATCTACGGGAGAAATTGCTAAATATCTGGAAGAACATAGCATTTCTCTAAATAAAGGGTTGGATGTTTCATTAGAAAATGATATACTAAAAAAAGATGATATGTTGGAAAAATAAATAAAAGTGAACTTCATAATATTATGTAAAAATGGCCACATAATATTACAGGACACGTTTTAATGTGACCTTACATGCTGTAGTTAAAACTACGGTGTGTTTTCATATTTTCGAAAGTAGAGGAGCATTATGAAAATAGTAAAAGATGGTATTGTATTGAATCCAAAGAAAACACACACAGATGATGCCCAGGCATCAGACGCACTTGTAAAACAGAAGTCAGAAGAAATCGAAAAGAAATATGCAGAAGCATTCCGATTGCTGGCAAAAGGAAAAGAAAAAGATGATTAAAGGATCGGTAGCCGTAGCAATCGGTATTGCATTAAGATATCTTATACTGTATCTCAAAAGTCGAAAATAACACCCAAAAGTGGTGTTATTTTTTTATTTAAAAATAGATAATTTACGATTTTTTTTGACATAACCTATTAGAAGCGAAAATATGAAAAATCGTATGTGCGGATAAAGATACTGATCTAAATAAAATGCGATATAATGCAATCAAAGGAAAATATATTGTAAAATATACCACTTTAGATGAAGATAGTATTTACGATATATAGTGAGGAAAAATATGCGAGAATTTCATGAAATAATGCCTAAATTTTTCTTAAAATCTATAACACTTGAAAATTATCATGGAATGTCAGGCTATTATGAAATAGATAAAAAGAATATGACTTTTTCCAATCCTGCAATACTTTCTGCAATACAAGTATTACTTAGTACCTATTTTAAGGCATTTTCTACCTATATTCCTGATAAATATACTATTAGATTAAAGATCAAGGACGCCCTGGCAGGCACAAAACAGAACTGGTTTTGTATCAACGAAAAGGAACCTGCTTCTTCATGTAAAGTGACAGGTATCATTGTGTTTAATGATCAGGAAATCGAAATTGGACAAGAACTATCCCAAAATGGGCGTGTGAAATTTATAGGTGTAAAAGAACTGCAAGATATTGTTTCTACTTGGGAAATGAAATTCTCAAAAGCTGATAGCTCAGATAAAGATATTTTGTTCCCAGTGATACTTTATTGTAATCCTGTTGCTTACAAAGTCCCGAAACAGATTTGTGAAAAAGGGGTTTATCATAGGTTTGTAGGATATAAAGATTGCTTTGCCATGAATAGATCCTTAGAAATTCCATTTTCTTATTTGCAAATGTTACGAAACGTTGCTTTTGAAGAGAGAAATAATGTAGATTTTCCGGCATATATAAAGATTATGGAAGTAGTAAATCAAGTAGTCACTGATGGAAAACTTATTTATGGTAACTATGGGACATCACTCGTGGCAATCAAAAAGGAAGATGAACTTATTCCATTTGAGAAATTATCCATAGATCAACAGGAACGGATAGGTTTGGTATTGGATATTGCCACCAGAATATGTATATTAAATCCGTATGCTAAAGATCTGGCATTGCGAGAGACCCCGGGAATTATTTTACTAGATGGATTGAATGAATGTTTTTCTCCTGCATGGGAAAAAGTTCTTTTTGATTTATTACAATCGGAACTACCGAATGTACAGTTTTTATATTGGTAGATCATTAATTGAAAAGGAAATGCGGGAATTCGAGATAGACGAGAAATAGATGTCGATTTTTGACATCTATTTTTTTTGTGCAAAAACTCATAAATTTCAAAAATTTTTTAACATATAAAAATATAAATTCACAAGAAAGGATAAGAAAAAAGTGAAACAGAAAAAACATTTTTTAAATATGTATCGCATGTTATTCATCGGAGTCACAGTCCCGTTGATTACATCGATTATCAGTGTACTGGTTGGAATTACTACCACGACATCTGCAGAAATTAAAAATGTCACAAAAAATTATATGCTATCAACAGTAAAACAATGTGGCACTACATTAGACGATAGTAAGGAGTTATCTTATCTATCTTTAAAAGAGGAAGCTCCATTATATACGATTGTAGATGTAGATTCCTCTTATTTATATATAGTAGATGGTCATACCGCAGAAATGCTATATCATCCACAAAAAGAAAAGGTTGGACAACCGGTAGAAAATGATGCGGTAAAAAGTTTAATTTCGAGGATATCCGCAGGAGAACATCCGGAATCAGATATTATCGAATATGATTTTAAGGGAACTTTGAAATATGCAGCTTATTGGGTAGGCGAAAATGAAGATTATATCGCAGTAATTACAGCAGATGAATCCGATGTATTAAAAAATGTAACAGGTGTCACTATTCGCACTATTGTTACTTATGTATCCTCTGTTATTTTTTGGATTATTATCGCTATGATTTCTGCAAGAGCTATTAGTAAACCACTACATCAGATTATGGATGTTATTGTAAAATTTTCGGAAGGAGATTTTACAGCAGAAATCAATGCAAAGTCCAGATTACAGGAAACTTCAGCTTTGATCGAAGCAGCGAAACAATTAAAAGAGAATATGTTCGATACCATAGATAGTGTGACACATTCTTCTAAGGATTTATCAAGAGATATCATGTCGGTGAATATGTCCGTAAATATCTGTAATACGGCAACAACGAATGTAAATACCACAATGGAAGAAATTGCAAAGGGTGCAATGGATTTTGCAACACATGCACAGGATATTAACACCCAGATGACAATGGTAAATGAAGCAATCACCTCAGCCGCACATTCTGCGGATGATGCAAAAGACGCTTCGGACCAGATTTTAAATGTAACAGAAAATACAAAAAACACCTTACAAACACTAATAAATGCAAATGATAGCACTTATAATGCGGCAGAAAATGTATCGAATAGTGTATTGGAAACAAATAATGCTATCCAGAAAATCCATGAAGCTGCAAATATTATTGCTTCCATTGCAGAACAGACAAATCTGTTGTCTTTAAATGCTAGTATTGAGGCGGCAAGAGCAGGAGAGGCTGGTAGAGGTTTTGCGGTAGTTGCGGACGAGATTAAACGCCTAGCAGAACAATCGAATACTTCTGCAAAAGGAATTGAAAGTGTAATTGAAAATATCATCGATATTTCCGAAAAGAGTACCGTATCTACTCATGCAATTCAGTCTGCAGTAGAGGACGAAAAACAGGCATTACAAAATATGAGTAATAATTTTGAACTGATTCGTTCCGGCATTGAAAATATCAGTGAAAAAATCACTATCGTTGCTGAGAAAATGGATAGTGTAAACGAAAGTAAAAATACAATTATGAACAGCACAGAATCTTTGTCTGCCATTTCAGAGGAAAATGCTGCATCTACGCAGGAAACCACAGCAACTATCAATGAAATGGCATCACAGGTGATTTCCATTGAACGAGAAATGCAAAATGTAACTGAAGTAGTAGAAAAATTAAATAAAGTTGTTGGCATTTTCAAAGTATAAAATGTGAGGTCTAATGGAAAAATTTTCTGTTAGACCTACTTTTTTTATTTTTTTTTGATTATTTTTTGACATATATAGATAGATAAAATGATAGGAGCAAAGATAAATTATGCATATCCAAAAAATAACAAATAATACAAACCCTATAGTGACTTTGGTATTCGGAGATATACAGGAATACAAAGATTATATGAAGGAAATTACAAACATTAATAAGAAGATAGTAGGGGATCCAACGATTGCTATTTCCGAAGAGGTCTTATCAAATATCCTTACCTTATTCAAAAAAACAGCAAAGAAAAAGAAAGATACCGGAGAAGTCTATATTACCTTATCCGGATCACAATTAGTTTCTATTTTGCCGTTATATTTTGGAATGATATTTCTAAGAACCGCCGAAATCACACCGCAAAAAGATGCACAAAAGACCACCCCTAACAGGACAGAAACAGCGAAGCCTAAGCCAAGCAGGAAAAAGAAAAATCCGAATCTGCGGGATGATATGGTGAGATTATGTGCAGAGAAAATCAGTTAGGGATAGGAGGCAAATTATAATATGGACCAAACAGCAGAAATATTAGTCGAAATTGCTGATAAAAACTATTTGCGTGGAGATAAGACGGCTTATTTCTCTATATTGACAGGAACAGATGGATGTAAATTAGAAAATATCCATGATGGTGGACAGGATTATCAAACGATTATTGACACTATGCATAGTTATTATCAAAAACATCCATCTCTGGATATTATCGAGGGATATCAAACCGGGCTAAAAGTGATGTTGAGACAGATAACAGATGCAACCGGATTACAAGATTTTTTGAAAATATTGTTCTACGAATTAGACAAAGAAATAGAGTACAGATCGAGTTTTTCCTTGCCTGTCGGGGAGCTGCTTTTACAGATGAAACAAACTATACAGACTTATCATTTGGAAAGTATCTGGAACAATTACGCAGGCAAAGTAAAAGAAAAATATGAAATAATAATATAAATATTTCTATTTTTGCCTATTTTTGCGAAATTTTTTGACATATATAAATAGATAAAAGAGGGGCACAAGATATATTACTATATTTTGAAAAAATAATTGAATATGGCTTGTTACTTTTATCTGTAGATGTTAAAATACATTTGCCTGGATACAGTAATGTATCTACCACCAAAAGTGGACAACTGTACTAAGGAGCCGTACAGCGGGGGTCTAGCCTCGAAAAAAACTATCGTATCGGGAGTAGTCCGGCATGCCATTGATAGCATGGAAGGCCAGTAAGTGAGATGCTTACAACGTTGGGATAGCAACACGAAAACTAGGAAATACTGAAGAGAAAAAATAGCTATGGATTAAGTTCCGTAGCTATTTTTTTATGGAGAAAACAAATGATATCATATAATAATATGCAAATTTTAAATAAAATGATAAAGATATATAATGACTTAACAAACAAAGACTTTTTGATTGCATATAATATTTCACCCAAATATCCATTAAATTTTATAGAAATACAAGTACGTGATAAAAATTTTTGGCATTTATTGGGGTGCAGAATATGTGATAATTCAATATCGCCTAAAGAATTGTACCAAAAATGTTTAAATGGTGGAGATATATCAGCATATTTGGATTATACACATGAAGCAAGTAGTGTAAGAGAAAAAGCAGAAACTTTTCAACAAATATATAATTTTGTGTCTAAAGCTAAGATAGTTAATTTGGTAGATGTACATGGATTGCCAGATGAAAAGACTTATAATTTAGGAATAGGATCAGAAATTGGTATTATAGGATATGGAAGAAAATCAAATTTTTTATATCCTAAATCTACTCAAAAAAGACCAATATCAACAATAAAAAAGAAAAATGATGGGAAAATCCGTATTATTATAGAAAAAGAAATAACTGATTTGGAATATAATAAAATATCTTTTGAAGCAGGAAAAGACTTATTTGCAAAACTAGCAGATCAATTTAAGAATATTCCTTTAAGTTCGGAACTACTTCAACTTACAAATGAATATAAAGAAAAAATAGCAAAGCTACCACAAGAAGATGGATATAAACAGATTGGAATTTTATCAAAGAAAAACACAGCTCCAAAAGTAAAATCTGGGTTTACAATAGAGAATTTACAAAAATTTAAAGAAATAGCTACATTTATTCCTAAAACTGATATTTATATTATTGGTAACTTACGAGAAATCAATATTAAAGAAATAAATAATAATACATTTGAGATCGAATTGATTTATGATGATAATGAGAATGATGATGTATAAATTACATTGTAAACTTTGCCTGAAAAATCCTTTTTGGAATTCTTGTATAATAAATAAAAACAAGGAGGATTTTTTATGTGCGAGATGAAAATGAACAATCCCATTACTGCTAAATTATTACAAAAGTTCTTACCACAATTTATTTATGAAATGGCTGACTGCTTATGGTATTATCACATGACAGACGGCAGACCGGAATTACAGGATATGATACGTAAGCAAGATGCTACTGACATCAAAGATTTATTTACCTCTACCGCTTATGATATTTATGCACAAAATCTGGTCTTACAGGAAGTATATCCAAACGGTATTAAAAAACTACCAGATGTCATTGCTTATGTATATGGAAAAGATAGTGATGAGATGGTAATTGTAAAGGATTTCTTTCAGATATATGAAAAAGATACTTGGTATTTACAGGATTTGTGGACAGATGCCGTAGAAGATAGGAGATTACAACAGATATTATGTAATTTTCAACAAATGGTATTGGAAAGACAGCCCTGGCAGACAGAAAATCTGGAATTACCTTATCCACAGATGATGCAACATTATATCAACCACTTGCATAATCTACAAAGGTAACCTATAATAAAAATGTTAGAAATTTTTTAAAAATAATTTTCAAAAAATATCATTTCTTGCGGTTTTTTTTTACATATATATATGTAAGACAAATCAACATATCAAAGGAGATAAACAATTATGAAAAAGTATATGATTACTGCACTGTTAATCACGACCATGATTTCCATGACTGCTTGTGGTGGAAATAAAAATACCGATACTCCAGCAGAGGAAACCGTAGTAGCAACCGAAGCAACTGGGGAACTGCCTACTGCGAATGATGAAAAGGTAGTACTTGGTACTGTAAATAAAGAGGAGACTGCACCTGTAGAGACCACGGCTGAGGAAAAGTCTGAGGCAAAGACAGATGTAAAGGCTACTGCAACACCTGACCCCAAGGCAACCGAGGCTCCTAAGTCTACTGCAGCACCGGAGACGACTGCAAAACCTAAGAGCACTACAAAACCTGGTACACAGACTGCATCAGTAACAGCTACGACAAAGCCAGCTGCAACAGAAAAGCCGAAGAGTACGACTGCTCCAAAGGCAACAGCTACCCCTGCTCCTAAAGCTACCGCAACTCCTAAAGCTACGGAAGCTCCCAAGGCAACTCCTGCACCTACTGCAGCACCGGTAGCATGTCAGCATACAAATACACATATCGAAAATGCACATGATACCTATCAGGTACCAATTTCCGGTGGCTGCTATGAAGAGTGGGAAACAGTAACCAGAGTATGTAACGATTGTGGAGCAAACTTAGGAGAATCTAAAAATAGAGTAGGAGATGTACATCATGGATGTGTCGTATCAGAAGGCGTGAGCGCAACCTGTACCACCGATGGACGTACCGCAGTCTGGGGCTGTGATTGTGGTGGCAGTGGTACTACTGGTGGCGATGTGATTCCTGCATCTGGACATGATTATGTAAATGAGTGGGATCATGATGAAACGGATGCAGAGGGAAAGGACCACGTATATTTTCATTCTATCTGCAGAAACTGTGGAGATATTTCTTCTGTCTGGGAAGAGTAAAATCCAATCCTCTAAGTTTGTAAAAGGAAAAGAGATGTCTGAATTGTGGCATCTCTTTTACTGATATGTTAGTATGAGTATCATTATGTAATTCTCCATATAATTATTATTAACTTTGTGCAAATTGCCAGTATACATAAAAGTTGAATTATGTATAATATAAGTAAGAGATCAGAGATGATTTCGAAATTGGTGTACCACTACCGAAGACGATGAAGTGTGGAACGATATAGGTTGGTATGCTGCTACCAAAGACGATGAAGTGCAGAACAATATAGGTTGGTGTACCACTACCAAAGACGATGAAGTGTGGAACGATAAAGGGTGGGGCATTTGTCCCACCTATTTTTATGGGAAGGAAATATTTACTAATGAAATTCAATAAAATACAGTTCGTATATATAGATGTAGATTATTTGAAATACTTACATGATATAGACTCGGAAATTTTTTTCGATGAGAAAAAGAATTATGATGTAAAACCTCATTTAGGCATTTTGCTTAACAATAATAAAAGAGAATATGTTATTCCTTTAACCTCTGCGAAAGAAAAACATAAAAATTGGGCAGATGTTTCGGCAGACTGGTATCGGATATATGAAATTATAGACACTACAATTACGCCAGTTGATGAAAACGATATAGTCGTTGAAATAAAAAACCAAGAAATTATAAAAACATTGGACAAAGATAACCTGGAAAATTTTAAACAACGAATAATATCTGTATTAGACATGAGAAAAATGTTTCCAGTTGATAAAAAAATATATAAAGAGGTAAAATTTGTAGTTTACGGAAATGTACCTAAAGCGGATCAACAAAAACATTTTTTAATGTTAAAAGAATATAATTTTCTTTCAAATATTAAGGAAGATATAGAAAAGAAAACAACAAAAATTTACGATAAACAAATTGAAAAGAAAAAAGTGTTAAAGTATCATTGTAATTATAAAAAGTTAGAAGAAGCACTTGATAAATACTTGGAAGAAAAATGTAAATAGCACAAAACATTTAGGGAATCTAATTGTAAGATTTTCTATTGTTGCGTTTCATAAAATGAACCAATATTTTCTTCTGCAAAGGACTAATAAAGAGATGTCATAAATGGCATCTCTTTTATTTTGAATCACTTATTCTTTTATACAGCCTAGTTTTGTTTCGAGCCGAATTACCATAATAATTCGATACACGAAAATTAAAATCTTTTCCACGAAACAAATGCCAACTATTATTTCGTATATCTGTTTGTATACAAAGTTCAAATGTATCATTAGGGTATAGTTTTTTTAAGGCTTCAGAATGAGATATTGCAGTCACATCATATTTTCCTAGAAACTTTCCGTTATTGTCCCACTCTTCAACGGTATATCTTTTTTCTTTGGTATTTGTAGATTTTTTATTTAATTGTTTATTTTTATATTGGTTCCAAAGTGCGCAATATTCATCAGAGGGAACACAATCACTTCTCTTTTCTACGAAATGCACATTCATTAAATCACCATATTGTTTACGCTTGCGATATGTAGCATTGGCAGCTTTAACACTATATGTCATTCTCGATGAAATGAACATAGGGTATGAACAATATTTTGGATTTGATAAGATAGTTTTTTCATCGAAATAATGTATTTTACCGCATTTACATTGGCATTTGTAATAAGATTCGTCAGCTTTGCCTAATATAGTTAAACAACCATATTTTTTGCCTATCACCATATTAATCCCACCTTTCTGTCAAGAGAAATATGTATTTTTATTGTAATATGCTTTTCTAAAAATGGGAACAAGTTTTTACCGTTGGATACTATAAAAATAGTATGTTCTCTCTGTCAGGGAAAGGTTTTCTGTGTCGGAGATACCGACAGTGAAAAAGCTGGTGTCGGAAAACGTGCGTCAGGTATGATAAAGGGTGTCGGAAATACCGATATCCTTTTTTATGTTGGTGGGGAATGGACTAAAGGGATGATATGCAAAGTGCACCCCCGAGCAGGCAGGAAATAGCGAAAAAGAAAGCAGTAGAAAGTTATAAATCAGAGGCTGCAAACTGAGAATAAGTAAAGAGAAATCCTTTTTAGGGTCTCTTTTTTTGTCTAAACTATATAGATTTTTACGGATTTTTTTGACATAATATAAAGAGAGTATTGTTTGCAAACAGGAGAAAATTATGTATATCAATTATCAAATACTCACACCAAACGAGTTTCTAGCTGTGACAAAAATGAATTCAGATATGTGGATAGGATATTGTGAAATCCTAATTTTTCCGGATGGGAATATTTCATTAGCCAGACCATCTCACACGGAAACAGTTTTTAGCTATTATGCAAAGAAAAATCATGTAACCAAAGACGAGATAAATAAGGAAATTCCTGAATATTGTAGTCCATTACATTATATCATCGAAAAAGAAAATCTGGTGTCGGTATGGTACCAATTCATCATCTGCTCAGAAAATATTACGCCAAAACAGGAAAAGACATTAAAATTTTTGGTAAATCATGAATTGATAAGTGATAAATATGCAAGAACATATAGCCATGAGTACAGCCTTGCCTTATCAAGACAAAATATAGAAAAAGAAACCTGAGTAATCGCTTGGGTTTTCTTTTTAAAGAGACTATCTTTGCGTTTTTTTTAGACATATATATAAAGAGAGGTATGTATATGAAGCATAAAAGAGAAAAAAGGAGAATGAAAAATGACAGAATTTGTAGGAGCAGAATATCTTATAGCAAGAATGTTGATTGAGAAACATGAGCAAGAGATTTCAATTGTCGAACTTAATCGATTGGGGATTTGTGTTAGAAGGCTTTCTATTGAGGAAGGGGTTGGTGCAGTGTTCCTGACGTCACGGGAGGAAGTATATTCTGCTATTTATGATTATTCTGATTATTTTCAGTGTATATATGATGAAGATAATAAGCTTATTGGAATTAAAATAAATAAGAATAAAAATGTAGATGACTTGAATGTGAAATTCATTAAATATTTGCCGGACAATATTATGAAGTTATTGGATGAAGCAATAAAGGAAATTGCTGCATAGGACAAGAAATAAAAAGACGTCTTATGAAATGGCAGAAGCAATGAAAGAAAACGGTCTTTATTTTGCTCCAATAGAGGAAACTACACAACAAAAATTTATGAAATTTTTTTAATGCAAAATTTGATGAACGCTGCCAGCAAATTGAAAACGCATATGAGCCTATTATTTCAAAAGCAATAGAGAATACAAAAGCATCTATCGAAATCTAACAACACAACTCATACAAACTGGACAAGCGAAAGAGACCTTACGAGACTTTTTGGAGAAAGATTGATAAACTAAAGTATATTTGCTATGATAAAGGAAAAAATAAGAGGGGATATTATATATGAGTAAATTTGTTGAGTTGAAAACATCCTATAAAATACCGGAATTACTGCAGAGAGATATTGATGCATTGCGAGAGGGTGTAGAAAATAATGTTTCCTATATCGATTGTTTGCAAGATGAAATCAGGAGTTCTGCTCATCTTGTAACAGATTATGGATTAACAGAAGAACAGGCAGAAGAAATCATAGATTATTATTGCAGAAGGAGATACTAAATGATTACTTTATATGACTTTACAAAATGTAAAATTGATTTGACGGCAAATTACGGCGGATCTGATAAAAAAAGAGGCATTATACTTTATAATAAAAAATATATGCTAAAATTATCGGATAAAATCCCAGAAGAAAAAAGAAACCAATTGAATAGTTCTTATACAAATAGTGCATTTTCTGAAAATATAGGTTGCCGAATTGCAAAAGCTATTGGATTCGATGTACAAAACACCTTACTTGGAAATATTACTATGCAATCATCCAAAGGAGAAGAAAGAACTTATCCGGTAGTGGCTTGTGAAAATTTTGTACCAAATGGTTGGAAACTTGTAGAGTTTAAATTTATAGAGGGTGCAATTCTTGAAAAGAAACCAGGTAAATTGCCGGAATTTGATGATATATATGAGGTCATGACAATTCCAAATGCTTATTTTTCAGAAGAATTTGGGAAACAAGCGTTACAAAGATATTGGGATACTTTTATTTTAGATGCTTTACTTGGCAATTTTGACAGACACGCTAATAACTGGGGATATTTAGTAAATGAAGATACACACGAAATTAAATTGGCACCAGTTTATGATTGTGGATCTTGCCTTTATCCGCAGATTTCAGACGATGCGATAGAAACCATCTTAAATGATAAAGATGAAATTCAAATAAGAATAGAAAAATTCCCAGTTGCAGCATTAATGAAAGATAATAAAAAAGTATCCTATATGGAATATATAAAATCTTTTGAAAATAAAGATTGTACAGATGCATTACAACGTATCGTTCCACATATAAACATCGATGAAATTTCCAAAATTATTGATGAGACACCAGGTATTTCTGATATAAGGAAAACATTTTATAAGACCATGATTTCTGAAAGATATAATCAAATTTTACTGGAACCATATAAGATTATAACGAAAGGGAAAAATATGACAGAAGAAAAAGATGTACCAAATCTGGATGAAATCTAAAGATTTGGACAGAAATTATCATTATATATCCGAGTAGTTCATAATATTATGTGTATCTTCACATAATATTACAGGACACGTTAAAACGTGGCCTTACACTCCGTAGCTTTGCTACGATGCATTTTCATAAATCATAAAAAGAGAGAGAGTAATTTCTCTCTTTTTTTTATATCTTTTTTCAGAAACTTTCCATTTTTCAAGAAATTTTATACATAAATAAATGATAGATACACTTTGTTTTGGATAGATAGAAAGGATAGTAATATGAAAAAGATACCATACCATACCATACCATACCATACCATACCATACCATGTGTTTCTTTGTCTGCTAGGGATATGTCTTTTACTATATAATATGCCAGTATCTGCTGCAGCTCCAAATACACAAACAGGAGATGATGGCGCAGCAGGATGTGGAGGAGGATATGTAAAAGGTACACAACAGGAAAGTGATGTAACACCCACTGTACAGAATTTTGGATATAGTGGTGGAGTACAAAAATATGAAGTAAAAGCATCCGGTACTTATCGGCTTGAAGTTTGGGGGGCACAGGGAGGACAAGCAAGAGGTGATGGGTCATGGATGGCATATGGAGGATATGGTGGATATGCAAAAGGTGAGATAGATTTAGCCGCTGGAGATACCCTTTATATCTATGTAGGTGGAAAAGGAGATAATGGAATATTTGGGAATTGGGCTTATGGCGGTTATAATGGTGGGGGATATGGTTGTAATGACACTTATAATGGATGGGGCGCAGAAGATGATGATTCTGAAGCTTCCGGAGGCGGTGGTGGTGCCACCCACATTGCTTTAAACACAAATCGGGGAGTATTATCTACTTATGCAAATTATAAAGATGAAGTTCTAATTGTGGCTGGAGGTGGCGGTGGCGCATCTTGGTCTATTCAAGGCGGAGCTGGTGGCGGAACTAATGGCGGAACATGGTCAGGTGAATATAAATCAAAATGGGGTGGTGAAACCGGACATACGGCATGGAACTATCCAACACAGTCTGGTGGATATGCTTTTGGACAAGGACAAAACGCTTATGGTATCGGCGAAAGTGACGGTTCCGGAGGCGGCGGAGGCGGTTGGTATGGTGGATATACCTCAGCCGATGGAAAGGGATCTGCTGGTACCGGTGGTTCTGGTCACACACATAAAGATATGAAAAATACATCAATGTCAAATGGTGCAAGAGACGGTTATGGTTATGCCAGAGTAACTCCTGTAAAAGTATATGGAACTGCAGGTGGTGCGACTGGTTATGCCGCAGAAACTTATCGTTTAAGTTTAAACCCAAATCCAAATGTTGGTATCCAAGTAGGAAATGGCATGTTTTTATTGAGACCACATAATGCAAATGTAACCAGTGATTATATCAATAATGCCTCTACGAAAGATACAATAGCTCCTGATGGTGTTGATTTGGAATATAATGATGATTCCGGAACACGTACTGTAAAATGGGACGAACCTGACAGTAATGGCACGGAATATGAATTTAAGGCGCAAACTTATGTCATTGATTTTACGGATCCATCAGGTATGAAACTGATTATGGATACAGAAGCAAATTAAAAAATATATAAGACTATTTCTTGTGAGAGGGGAATTTTTATGCATTGTAAAAAACATACATTATTTTTATCTGTGATAAGTCTGCTAATATTGATTTACTGTATATGGAAACCTATTTTTTACTTAGATGATATTTGGATTTTTGGAAAAGCGCATGCCGCTTTGTATGGAAAGTTTTATAATGATGTAGATATTATAGTACCACCATTATCTTTTTGGATTATAAAAGGATGGTTGTTAATTTTCGATAATTATTTGTGGTATCGGATATTAGGCGCGATTTGTTGGATACTGATATTACTGACTATCTCTAAAATATGTGCTTTACTTGGCAGAGATGATTTTTATACGCTGCTTATCATAATCTGTTATAATTTTATTTCAAATTTCTATTTTGATTATAATAAACTTTGCTTATTGCTCGTATGTATTATGATACTGATAGAAATGCAATCGTATAAAAAGAAATCTATCCTGATCGGATTATTATGTGGACTTTGCATTTTATCAAAACATAGTATTGGTGGTGTCGTATGGGTTGCCAGTATGTTTTTAGCCCCGTCCTGGAAAGAAAGAGGAATACGCACAGGTACCATGACGATTCCTTTGCTGCTAGGGACAGGGTTTTTGGCAATAAATCATCAGATTACAGAAGCTTATCATCAGATATTTTGTGGGATGTCAGACTTTGTAAATAATCTGCAAATAACGCTCTGTATTATATGTCTAATCTTTGTGGTAGTATTTTCTATACTTAAAGGAAAAAAATATCAATACAATCATAAATGGAAATGTATCTTTGTTTATGGAGTAGCATTTTTAAGCATTTGCTTCCCGATATTTGATTATGCCCATATTTTCTTAGGAATTTCTATTTTAACAATACTTGCATTTGATAATAAAAAGGAATATTTGGTTTTAACGACCATAGGTATTACATTATTTTTAGCATTCCATGATATATTTATCCAACATAATGTTACAACACTGGAAAAAACACCATATACCCACACCAGGATATTGGGAATCTTAAAAACAAATACCGATGAGGTCAATGATAGTATTGCACAACTGGATGCTCCGGTTGGTAGTTATTGTGAAGATGGCATGTTATTTAATATCCCTTTCGTAAAATATACAAATTTACCATTTACCGGAAATAGTGGCATCTATAAACAGATGGATGTAGCAAAAGAATTATTGGAAACAAAAGAGTATATCTTATTAAAAAAGGAAAATATTTGCTCACAAATAGAACCTGATGTGGTAGAATACATAAAGGAAAATTGTGTATTAGTGAAAGATTTTCCGACACATAATTTATGGAAAGTAAAGGCAGGTAACGAGTTATGATATTTGACATGCCCATAACAGAAAAAGAAATTGCAGAAATAAAGGAGCTGTTGGAAGCGAAAGACCACTGTAAGGTGATTCCCCAAAAATCCTTTAATACCATATGGTTTCGTGGAGATAATGGGGAAACAGAATTACGCTTGAATTTTTTGGGAAATCTTAAACTAATAGTATCCAGAGTATGTTTCCATAATCGCAGACAAGGCACCATGACCGCTGTGATGCAATTATTAGACAAATACTGTAAAAAATATGGAATTATGAAATTATGTATTCAGAGCGTAGAGACAAAAGAGATGTCTGATTTTTGCAAGAAGTGGAATATCAAACCAGACCCTTATGCAAGCTTTCAAATAAATGGATTTATGGCTGGAGACCACATCAAAGACATCGATTTGGAGTGAAAAAATTGTCGATGAAAACAGTTTTACATCTAAGTTTCCGTGACTTATAATGGCGACAAGGGGACAACATACATCTAAGATGAGTGATAATACAGAAATGTATTGTCGCTCATTTTTTATACATAAAAATTTCACAAATTTATCCCTCGAAAATTAAGATATTTCCGATTTTTTTTTACATATATAAATAAGACAGTATTACTATGACCTTTTTTACACAACACACACCGATTTGATTAGAAAGAGGTAAAAATACATGCGAAAAAGAAAAATGCTATTAGATGCCTTACTGTTAGGTATTGCGATTATTGCAGGCAGTAATGGCATTACCGTAGAAGCCGCAACAGGAAAATATACATCACCATTGGAAATCAATGAAGCTCTTAAAGCTGCTGGTCGTACAATGGATAATATTGTAAACAATTCTTCCGAATGGCGGTACGGTGACAGAGTAGTAAATGGAAAAAGCTACAAAACATTAACTCTGGCACAAAAATATTGCTTTAATCGTATTACAGGACAAGCAGCACCGAGAATTGATAATGATAATGTTGGCGATATCATATTTAATGGCGCAAATGGACTTGCCGATAATACAAAATATACCATAGACACCTCGAAGGTGGGAAATGGCTATCATGCATATCGTAAAACGTTGCCAAATGGTACACAAGTGCCTGTTGGATACTGGAAAAATTACGGGCTGGTATTTGCAACACATGGAGAAGGCTTTGATGCGGAAGATGAAATACTTGGCGAAGGCGGCTATTATGATACCACAAAATGGGGCACCTGGGCAAACTATCATGGCATAGATTTCCATGCTTATAGTAAACCAAATAAATATTCCTTAGTTGCACCAAATGAACGAAATACAAAATGTTTTGATAAACAAAATAACAATTATTATCGAAATTCTACTGCATGGATTGGATATTGTGCAATCTGCGGAGAAAAGATAAACCCAGGTTTTCATTATGCACCTGCCTCTGCCATGCAGGAATTATCCGTAGTAGAAGCAGGCGTTGATGACTTGTTTACCTGTCCTACTTGTGGTGGTATGGAAAATGCCTCTGCATACAATCATCAATGCAAAGCGATTTCTGCAAATAGATATTATGTAGCATATGATGATGGCACCGATGATCCAAATGTGACGGGAAATACCAACACCAGCACCTTTTATTATAATTTCGCAGATGAATATGAAGGTGAGACGGTAAAAAGTCAGAACAGATATCTCGCCGAATGTGGATTTGTAAGAGAAGGTTACACTTTTGCAGGCTGGTCTACAACCAAAGATGGTACCGTAGATTATCAACCGGGAACCACATCATTACGTAAATTTCAGGATCCCAAGGTAAATAACAAAGTAACAACTCTTTATGCAGTATGGACTCCGAATCATTCTTATGTATCCGTAGATGCAAATACGAATATCTTTAATGGCGGAGCAAAATACAATGGTGAGACTGTTTATTTTAGAGAAGACACTTATCAGGTATTAAATAATAATAATCCGGGAGACCCTGCTGCACCGAACTTTATTAAGAGTACTTATACGATAGATACCACTAAGATTACATTGCCTGCAGGATATACTGTAAGTTTTAAAAGTGAAGGTACTACTCCTGATCCGATTACAGCAGAGACTACATTTTCCGGATATAACTTTAAGAAGAGTGGTGCAAATGGTTGGTTCCAGGCATCTAGTGCGACTTATACGTATGGACCGGAAGAAAGAGACCAGTCAAATCCAGATGTTATTACCTTACAATTTACACAGAATGCTATCATTTTACCGAGTTCCAATGTTTATAATAAGAGTTTTATCGGTTGGTATGATGGACCGGGAGAAGATAGTAAATATGTAGGTACCACAGGAGATGAATATTATCCATCAAAGGATATAACTTTATATGCAAAGTTTTCTCAGATGAAAATTGATGTGAGATCTACATATTTCCGTGAGCATGATTACAAAAACGATGCAGATGAATTTACAAATATCGCATTGGATAAACTTAAAAATGCAAACAATGCCGCTTTTGGTGCAAATCATGCTTATGGTAGATGGAATGGTACCGGAGCAGTAAATATGCAGATAGGTACTTTTACAAATACCAAAGATGAATATGTTTACAAAGCATTTTATCGTGTAAAAGGTACGACAGACTGGACAGAAATCAATACCTATGACGGATCTTCCGGAGCACCGGGAGATAAGTTAAACAAAGATTTCGCTTACACCGGAAAAGAAGAAACTTATACCATTACGAACTCAGGCTTTTATCAACTAACGGCAATTGGAGCACAAGGCGGTAATATGTCAAGTAGTAAAGTCGGTGGTAAAGGTGGAAAGACTGAAGCTGTATATTATCTGAAAAAAGGTGATATCTTACACATCTGGGTCGGAGGACAAGGTGGTAGTGATGGTGCCGGAGGATTTAACGGCGGAGGTACAGGTACAAAAGGTATCGGTGCAGGTGGCGGTGGAGCTACCACAGTTGTACTGGAAAGAGATGGAAATCAAACAACACTAATGATTGCTGGTGGTGGCGGTGGTGCTACAACACTGGAGAATGGAGGAGACGGTGGTGGTAATTAATACTGCCACCTTTTCCTACAAATAGGGAGACTTATATGAAAAAGACATTATTAAAAAAATTACTATGCAGTTTGGTAGTCACATTAATGATTGGCACCAGTATCCCCGCACAGGCAGGAAATGTCAGCAATCCTACCAGCAATGGAAAAAGCGGCACTTCTGGTGGTGGAGCGGGACAAACAGGTGGAGCAAATGGAGTAGCTGTTTTCCACACGCATAGTGCAAATGCATATCATGGCACCTGTCCATATCATTCACATTCTGGTAATTCTAATAGTGGTGGTGGATGTTATGGAGAAAAACACCAATCGTCTCACACTGTTCATTGGACAGATTCTATGTGTTGTAGTAACTGTCAAGAAGGTCCTCATGCCCATTTCCCGGGAAATCCTTATGGAGCATGTGGTAGTTTTAATCCAAACTGGGAAAGAACCGAAACAGAAACATGGTATACAGTAAATTGTGGAATATCAGAAGGGTATTTATGTGGAAAAACAGCAGGAGTAACAATTGATGGATCTTCCAAATCTTATGGTGGAAATAGTAATCTATCAACCACAGACACATTAACAAACAACCGGACATCTCTTATCGGATCACAAACTGGTAATGGTGTTTTACATCTAAAAGTTGTAAATGGAAATGTCTTAAATGGATTAGAAAACAATACCTATCTGAATAACACTGTGGTAAGAGACAAGTCAAATCCAAATAGCGTAGGTGAAATATCTTATCAGGACTTAAATAATAAACGTATCGTGGAATGGGAAATACCTGATAGTAACGGTACGGAATACGAATTCAAAGCACAGACTTACAAAATTAACTTTGATTCCCAGAATGGCACAGATCTCATCATGGACACAGAATTTAACTAAAGGAGAAAACATATGGAAAAAAGAGAAAGAAAATCATACCGTACCGCACGCACGCACGCACGCACGCACGCACGCACTTTCCATTCTGTTAGGGGTATGTCTTTTATGCACACAATTACTTAATGTACATGCTGCGAATAATCCAACTGCAACAGGAGAATCCGGTACAAATGGGTCCGGAGGTGGAGGCGGTGTTGTAGGTGGAGTTGCTGGAGAAGCTATACTACATTCCCACGTAGATGGATGTTACAAAAGCCTTGCATATAACGCCGGAGGTTCAGAGAATCGTAACGGCTGGGGTATAGATGACATGAATCTTTATATGTATAATCTAAACGCAGGCGGTAATGATACGTTAAATGTTGGTATTTATGGATCCGGATGGGGAGATGTTCATGGTTATATAGCTTATGTAGAAGTCTTTAATGCAAGCACAGGAGCTATGATAGGAAAAATTTCCTCAAATGGAACACATAATGGCCCAACAGCATGGGAAGGTGATGATGGTTGGCACGGTGCTCCTGGTGGATTTGACATAAATAAGGGAGTAAAATTTAATATTGGTAACGCAAGTCGAGTTACAATACACTATTATTTTGGATTCACATGTAGTTGTCACGATAATGATAACGATAATCATAGTCGAGAATGGCATCCAGTGCATTATCAGTTCCGAATAACTAGCGCAAGCTTTAGTGGCGGAAAAACTAAAATATGTGCTTACAATGAAGGGGATGTAGTTCGCTCTAAAGCTTCCTTTGGTGGTACGAGCGATGCTTCTGTTACAGATACGATAAATAAAACGGTATTAAATACCACACAGAAAGATATTACAGGAGATGGTACTTTCCAAATACGTGTAGTAAATGGGAATTTATTAAACGGCATAGATAATACGATTTACTTAAATAACGCAGCTATCAGAGACATGGGAATACCAGATGCTTTGGGAAATGTTACAATGTCAGATGTTGCAAATACACGCACTGTCACATGGGAAGTTCCTAAAAGCAATGGTACCGAGTATGAATTTAAAGCACAAACCTATGCTGTTGATTATGATTCTCCGACCGGTACTACATTGGTTATGGACACCGAATTAAATGGTACAAATCAGGAATTACATAATCATACGCATCAAGGAGATATTGTATATGTAGATGGTGTATCTATGGCAACGGAATCCGGTGACTGTTATACCATTCCATATACGATAGAAAACATTACTTATTATAAATTAAATCATTAAAATCGAATAGATTTCAAAAAATATTTGACATATATATATTGGTAGGGCGGGACAATAAAAAGGAGGAAAGCAATGAAAAAGAAAAGAAGGGCATGGTTACAAGGACTATTACTGGCTTGTTTTTTATGTGTGGCAGCAGTAATCCCCAGCAGTACGGTAAATGCAGAAATTATCTCACGTACACTTACCAGTCAGCTTGCAGGATATTATTGGTTATGTGATGATGATGCGGGGAATAGCAATTATCTATACCATTTGATTTCTGAGCAAGAACATTATAGCGAAAGTTATACATGGACAGATAAGAACGCATCCATAAATAATACCAATCTAAAAAATATGGGATTAGGTTTTACACAGGAAACCAGTCTGGATGTTACAAATTTTACAGGTAGATATTTACATATTGCTGCGGTAGATGCTGCAGGTAATATCGGACCGACTTCTACCATTGAAATTAAACGTACTAACGTTTTCAAACTGATATTTAATACAAACCATTTAACATATCAGATCAATCCTGGTAGTAATGTGCATCCGGGAACCTATACAAGCTTAGGAAAAGAGACCGTGCCTGCGCAGGGAAAAAACACCATGAATGCCTATTATGCAGGATATTATGCCGTAGATGGTACCGATGTGCCGAATACAGGAAAAGGTGTTTATGATGATGGGGCTTTTAAAAATTTTGGTGGAGACTTCCCAATTCCAAATGCCACAGGTTGTACGTTTGTAGGATGGAATAGTAAACCGGATGGTACAGGTACTTATTATTCTGCAATGGGAGATAACATCGGAGATACCAAAATCACAGATAAAGTATTAAAAATCACAGATATCACTGAATCTAACGAGTATGGACAAACTATGACGCTGTATGCGATTTGGGCAGATGGAGCCACAGCAAAGAAAGATAATACCGTTGTTACCAATCCTACGGATTTCAATACAAAGTTTACCGATAATATCTCTGCTACCATTAATTATATTCCATTAAATACGACTACCGGATGGACGGCAATGGGTACCACCGTAATCGATAATGCTATCAGTCAGGTGCAGAAGAGTACAGATGCAGCCACCTGGACAAATAAAGCATCGGTAACAAATAATGTCTATTTCCAAGGTACAGGTACATTTGGTATCAGCCAGCATTTATACAGTCCTGCAGGTAACAGACTTGCGAGTACAGATGCAGTTGTGGCAGCCGCCAATGAGGTTTCCAGTGTCGTAACAAAGATTTCTAATACTACGGATAAAACTATTGTTATCTGGAATCAGAATGGAGATGCGAAAACCACACAGCTTACCCCAAGTGGTACCACAGAACTTACCGACACTTTTTATACCGGAAATTATAATCATGAAAAAACTTTGACCATAGATTATCAGGTACAGGGTACTTATAAAGTTTATGGTTCCGGTATTTCCCGTACCCATGCAGATAGTAAGCCTACAAAGCTGGGTATGCAAGGTTATCCTGCATTTATGAAAACGGATAGTATGGAATTAAAGATTGATGCTACGAAGCCTAAAATCACCCATTATGAAGTAAAACAGGATAGTCTGGATAATTATCCCGCAGATAAAATGGAAGAGGTTATGGGCAAAGGTTTATATACATCCTTTACCGCAACTGTAACAGATTATCTGGAAACTGAGAATGGTGCTTTTATTGATAAAAAAGATTCCTCGGGTATTCAGGGCGTATATATCAATATTTATGACCCTGCCAATACAGCCGATACGAAGACTTATCGTTTAACAGAACATGCCACAGAAAATACCACAGGAGGTAATGTCATTAAGGGTAACTACAATATTGCTTTGAATCTGTATACGGAATTTCCTAATTCCAGCTTATTGATTTATAATATCTATGCTATCGATAATGCAGGTAATAAGACAGATGAAATGGATTATGTTACCGTAGATGGTAAACCAGGATATCCAGAAGGTGATACTGAAGTAAATCCAGGAGACCACAATGGTGGTACCGGAATGCTGAAGAACTTTTCTGTAAAAACGATTATTCATTCCACAGAAGCAGATGGATTTAATGTAGATCCTGAAAATGGAGAAACTTATTTCCAGATTGGTGACTTCGGTAGAGTAGAAGTATGGACCGTAGGTTATACCGATAGTATTTCTTTTGATTTTGATGATCTTGGCTTAGAAACAAAGAAAGAAATCGAAGATGGTAGACTGGATGAAATGTATAATATGGGACTTTCCCGTGCAATAGATGCAAATTACTGCAGAGTAATACCACATACTTTATCCGAAACCATTAAACCAAACTACTTTGAGATTTATGATGAAGCTACCAAAGCAATAAAGAAAATCACAGAATCCGATCCTAGATATGCAAAACTATTAGTAAATGATGCAGGAGTAGCTTATGCACAACATTACTATGTAGATGGTTGGACAAATGCTGGTACTAACGTAAGAATTTCTCCATATTATAAACTGCAAAAGGATGGAGATAAGAAAAATGCGGATGGTACTCCACAATATAAATGGGAAAATCACGTTTATACCGCTATCGGTAATAAAAATGATGATACTACCGGCAGTACAAATCATTATATCCTTTGGGATACCAGAGCAAATGATGTCCATTACCGTGTAACCCATGAAAGCTAAATGGGAAAAGGACTGTTTTATAACAGTCCTTTTTTCTTGCAATATTTTATAAAGAAAGTTATAATACTGCTTGTGTTTTACGGTTTTTTTAGACATATATAAGTAGGTATATCTTATTTTTATATTTATGAGGAAAACATTATGAAAATTACAATGAGAGATTACACATTTAACATTACCGGCAAAATTATCGTATATTTTTTCGCATTTGAAATTATATACTTAGCCTACCATATATTACGACTTGCTATCGGAGAAACCACAGACATTTTTTCCGGTATCTGGAATTGTATTTCTGCAATGTCTACTGCATGGATACTCGCAGGATTAGCATCTTTTTGGAAACATTGGAAGATAAAAGGATTATTTATTTTCATCTTTTTTGGGTCTTTTGTACCTGTCCTTGCTGCGAAATTCCCTAAATTTTCCCATGTCGTTGGTATTATTACTATGACCACCATTCAGCCGAATTTACTTTCTTTCATCATTGTAAATGTCGTGATGGGAGTGATTGCATGGATTTATGCGGGTGATGTACAGGAAAGAAAAAAAGAAGGCACTTTGTATGACGATATTTTCGAATAACAAAAACAAACCACTGTACTAATCATACAGTGGTTTTTACTTTCGTAAGTTTTTCTTTTGCAATTTCATATCTATAAGGTGTTAAAAGTGGATACCAACATATTTTTTTCCATAACTCTAAAACACTATGTTCTGAAAACATAGTAGCATCTAATAATAACATATCTTTTTCTGTCAGGGGAACCATATAGATGTCGTGTTTGATAGCTATTAAAAATTCAGGATAATATATCATTTCTAAACAAAAAGAATCATGTGTCACAGATAATACCGGCAAATGTTTTATAAAATCAGATAGTCCATATAGTTTTGTCTCAGATATTACATCCTCTAGTTTTTTTGCTGCTAAGGGATATCGTTTTGCTGTATTTTCACCAGCAAGTTTCAACAATTTTTGCATGGAAACTCCAAAATAGGCTTGTATGTTTGGAGTTACATAAGCAGATGTATCACAAATATTAAAATAAATAAAATATTCTTTTTCATAAATACAATCCATTAAAGTAACAGGCACAGATCCGGGTAAATATGTTTGAAAAATAATATTATCTAAAGAAATAGCAGGATCTATTGCTTTTTGACTCCTCAAGCTTAATAAACAGGAGAGTACTTCCTCATACCATTCTTCGTAAAATTGTCTTTTATTTCCATGATTGAATTCAGATTCGATAACATCCAAAGAAAAAGTAGCAACTTCCAATTGTCCCTTTTCCTGAATCAATACTTCATTTTCTTCCCAGGAAAAACGAAAGCTGGCTTGCAAATCGGCGTCACTCAAATTATGCATAGTGCACGCTAATAATTGCCAATAAAACTTTAATCGTTCCTTAAAATAAGGCACTGTCTGATAGATGCTGCACAATTTATCAAAATCTTCAAAAAAAGTGTCGTCATAATTTGATTCGTAATCCATATTCCACCTCTTTAATTCCCCCCAATATAAAGAATTCTTAACCATTATATCGAATAAATTTATTTCTGTCTAGCACTACATTTTGTACGATATTTGCGGTTTTTTTTGACATATAGTAATAGACACTATTGTTTATGTTTTATTTTATTTTGGAGGGGAATATGTATTTTTGCAATTATCGGTTATGTGATTCACATAATATTATGAAGGAGCAGATAAATGGAAAATAAGGTACCTATATTATATGTAATGGTAGGTCTCCCTGGCAGCGGAAAGAGCCACATTGCAGAGGAGCTTGCAAGAAAAAACAATGCGGTTGTTTACTCTATGGATGAAATTCGAGGCGAACTTTGTGGTGATGTAGGAGACCAGAGTAGAAATGATGAGGTCTTTGGTATCTGGGTAAATAAAATTCGAAGAGCATTAAAGCATGGACAGAATGTAATTGCAGATGCCACAAATGTCACGAAATCCGGCAGAAGAAGCTTTCTTGCTATGTTTGATAGAATACCACATCAAACAATTGCACATGTAGCTTATAAGGAAATTGATGACTGTATCATTGATAATTTGGATAGACCGCATCCTGTACCACCTGAAGTCATTAAAGAAACAAAAGAAAAATTTATATTTCCAACAAAAACAGAAGGATTCGATAATATCGTGACTCATTTTTATGACAGACAGAAAGAGGAGATGGAGAGATGATTACATTAAGAGCTGAAGATTTTACCAAGGAAGATTTCCAGAAATTAAGAGAACTTTTCCATGTAAGTGATACTACACAGGAGTTTACATTTTCTACACCAGTTGTAACTCAGAATAAAACAGAATATGAAGATACTATTGATATTTGGAAAGCAGCCGTAAAAAGGTTAACAAATTCCTTCCCAAACAGTTTTGTAAACCATAATTTGGAATTTATCGTAGACAAAAAGACGAACAATTATTTCTGCTTGGAAGATTGCAAAACAGAACTGGATATCAAATGTAAAGTATTGGAATGGTTATCCAGAGCAGCCTGTTGTGCAATACCTTATCGAAGAGATAGAATGAATGAGGAATATCAGGATAATCTTAGAGGATATATCAATTATTATCTTGGCACTGATTTTACCAGAGAAGAGATGGAAGAAATTTACGAAAAATTAGGTAATAGATGTGACCATGCGCTTACCGTAGAATTTATTGACTCTGGATATCGTATGGAAGTATTAAGTGAAAAAGAAAATGAAAATCATGATATGCCCGAACTGTAAAGGGATAATTGAGAAAATCTACTATGTTTTTTGCGTAGTAGATTTTTTGATATAATATTCTTATTTTTGAACTAGATTTGCGGATTTTTTTGACATATAATATAAAAGATATATATAATTATAAT
>OHMK01000156.1_pt1 | contig 39887 bp, 33 predicted proteins | sample 1569291 | NCBI WGS metagenome assembly OHMK01 (sample SAMEA3879517, study PRJEB24766) | human gut metagenome | biome: human-associated habitat; feature: feces | place: USA | collected 1985/1987 | reverse complement strand
AAATTGCTGCACATGAAAAAATGTTGGAATAAAATAAGTGATTAAAGGAAATAGAATGACTCCATTTTTTTCAGTAGTTATACCGGTATACAATGCCGAAAAATACATAAACAAGTGCGTTGAATCTATCCTGCAACAATCTTTTGAAGATTTTGAAATTGTGCTTGTTAATGATGGGTCGACTGACAGGTCGATGGAGATCTGCGAAGAGCTGGCACAAAAAGATACTAGAGTAGCGTTCTTTCACCAGAGAAATCAAGGAGTATCTGCAGCACGAAATAAAGGAATAAGCATGGCAAAGGGAAAATATCTTGTCTTTGTGGATGCAGATGACCATATACGGGCGGATACTTTGAAGCTTCTTTATGAAAACTGCAATGATTGCAGGACGGATATTTGTTTCTTTGGGTATCAATGTGTTGTAGGGAGCGAGATAAAGCAGACAGTTTTGCCGCCGAAGTTTTGTGGAGAAAAAAGTCCGGATTTATTGCTCGAACTTATCGAAAAGAATGTGTTTGGATTGGCGTGTAACAAGGCAATAAAGCGAGACCTGATAATGGAAAATGAACTTCTTTTTGACGAAACGATAAAAGTGTTTGAGGACCAGGATCTAATGATGAGAGTCTGGAACAAAGCATCATTTGTTTGCAGCATAGAAGATGCGTTGTATTTCTATGTTACCAGTGAAACATCAGCGATGCAGGGGTTTCAATCGTCACAAAGTGAAAGGTATTTCTCAACACACGGTGTGAATCTGAAAAAGTTAGAATCATTTATGCTGGAAAACAGGATAAATGAAGAGAACATTGAAAGCTATCTGTTTCGATATACTTCGTCAGAAATTGGAAATATCATCAGATTGGCCGGTTGCGGTACAACGCAAGAATTCAAACTGTTTCAACAACAACTATACAAAAGCGAATTGTTGAAATTATTTAGAAAGTTATACAAGAACGCGCGCCCAAAATCCCTGAAAGAAAGGGCATTTTGGGTACTGAGTAATCATTATGTGGCGTTTCTGATGCGATGGATTGGAAAAGCCGTTCAATAAGAAATAGGATGCGATTTTATGCAGCAGAAGGAATTATCAATCATCATTCCGGTATATAATGCAGAAAAGTATATCGGTCGGTGCCTCCAAAGTATTCTCAACTGTCCGGAAACCGAATTTGAAGTAATAGTTGTTGATGACGGCTCAAAAGATGCCAGCTTATCTGTCTGCAAGAAAATAGCCACCAAAGATTCAAGGGTGAATGTCTTCGGCAAGGAAAATGGAGGCGTTTCTTCGGCAAGAAACTTTGGATTGGATAATGCACATGGTCGATACATAACTTTTTGCGATGCAGATGATTATTATGAGGACGGCGCTATTTCATTTTTGATGAGTGAACTGAAATCAGCAGACAATGATTTGATATTCTTTCCATTCTATCTGGAACCGATGAATTCGCCGAAGAAAGTATATGGAGTTAAAGATATAGCGCAGTCTCAGCAAGTTGAGTTGACATATATTAGAGACAACTTCTGGAAACTGCTGAATGAAGGTATGATCAATTCCAGCTGGAACCGTATTTTTCAAAGAGAACGAATTGAAAAGATGAAACTGCGGTTTCGGACAGACATGACTTTTTCTGAAGACGGCTTGTTCAATGTGATGTATTTGCGTGATTTGAACGAGGAGTCGAAGATTCTATATCTGGCAAGACCACTTTATAATTACGTCTCGAATGAGGGACAGGCGACCAGAAAAAAGGTAAAACGCTATTTCTATATGATGTGCCTGGCCTTTGACAATATTGATGAATTTGTTGGAGAAAACAGGAAAAGTGAAGCATACTGGAAAGAGTGGCTTTCTGTTGTAAAGGATACGCTTTATCACCAAAATTATACCGTAGAAAATGCTGACGAAATTTTATCAAATAGACGTACAAAGGAAATGCTTAAATGCTATCACCCAGCAGATGTTAAGAGTAAATTGGTTGTGCGAAAGATAATGCAAGGAAAATTGGAAGAACTCTGCCGATACTATAAGATGAGCCATCAGATCAAAAGTATGCTGAGGCGGATGCTAAAAGGAAGAAAAAGATGATATATTCGATCGGTGTAATTTGTCTTTGCTTGATTGCTCTGTTGACGAGAGTGAATAAGAAAACACTCTTAGTTTTGACGTTTCTGTTCCTGACAGGAATTGCAATCCTATTTGAACCGCAAGCAGGATTGGACTTATATAAGCATTATCAGACATTGGATGTAATGCGCGAAATTGGATATGTCAATTCGGTAGCACGATTTCACTTCCAGATGCAGAATCTACCGGTCTATTCCGTTTTTTTCTATCTAGTTAGTTTGCTTAAATATGATAAACTTTTGTTGATTATAACCTACTTAGTGGTTTACGGTTGCATGTTTGGTGTTTTATCCATGTGCGTTGAAGACCATGGATGGAGCCCCAAAAGTTGGAATCTTGGATATGCGATTGTTATGCTGGTAACGAATGCCTATTCCATTACAGGAATTCGTTATACATTAGCTTTTGCTGTTGTCTTTTTATTTATGTATATAGACTTGGTCAGAAAACAGCATCGAATAATTTCACTAGTTGTTTATGTTTTAATGTGTTTGCTTCACGATGGAATGCTGCTAATTGTTCTTTTGCGTTTTTTGCTTTATATTCCGTCAAATCGAGTGACTTCAAAACTTAAATATTTGCTTGTGTTCTGGCAGGTTTGGCTTACAGCTATTGAAAATCTCCTAAGAATGATTCCAAACGATTTTTTTAGCTCAGTTGCAGATAAGCTGATGCTTTATACTACAAGTGAATCTGCAAATATGTGGGTAAGTGGTGTTGGTATGGAGACATTGGCAACAATGCGGCTCATTATTCTGTGTGTAACATTGATTTTTTATTTCATGAGTAAAAGCAGGCATGAGGACAATTATCAAAAAATGCTGATACTTTTGATATTGTTTTGTTTTGGTGGAATCTCGAAAGCCGCGCTAATTGATCGGTATACAAATGCGGAGCTATTATTCTCCATTCCATTCATGCTTGAAATCAACGGGGAAAGCAATTATGACAATGAGAGAAATCGGTTTTTAATAAAGCTTCAATTCCTGCCTATGTTGGTGTTGATATTGCTTTATTTTATTAGCCTTGTACTCTATCAGTATCAGTATTTTCTGTAATTTTGAAATCTGGAGAAGGAAGCAATGAGGGAAAAAAGCATTAAAGCAAATGTACTTTTAAATATAATTAGATTGATGTCATCAATTCTCCTCCCAATGATAAGCTATCCGTATATTTCACGCGTGTTGGGCCCTGTTCCATTAGGAAAAGTTGATTTCGCCGCATCAATTGTTAACTATTTTGCAATTATTGCCGGACTTGGAATACCGAGCTATGGTGTTATTTGTTGCTCAAAGGTCAGAAACGATAAGAAACAGTTGAAGAAAACTGTTTCTGAACTATTGGTAATAAATTTTGTGCTGACTTTTATTGCGTATTTAGTGTTGTTTATTGTAATTGCTGCTGTACCGGCATTTCAAAGTAAGCAAAAAGAGATATTGATTTATTCGATTACGCTTTTTTGCACGACACTTGGTATTGATTGGTTGTATTCTGCTCTTGAAGAATTTAAGTATATAACAGTTCGTTCAATCGTCTTTAAGGTGATTTCCGTTGCTTTAATGCTTTTATTAGTAAGAAATCCGAATGACTATATTATATACGAATGTATCCTGATTTTTTCAACGGTAGGTTCTAATGTGCTGAATTATATTCATGCAAGACGTTTCATTGATTTTAGCGGACTAAAATTTAATGATTTGAAAAAACATTTCACGCCCATTTTGATGTTTGCGTCTGCTTCCATTGCGAGTACAATAAATGCCAATACAGATACAGCAATGCTAGGGTTATTAAGAGACGATTATGAAGTTGGTTTATATGGTTTTTCAGTTAAATTTAAGAACTTACTTATAAATGTAAACAATGCTGCTTTGACAGTTATGGTTCCACGACTTTCATATTTTGTTGGACAGCATGATAAGAAACAGTATGATGTATTATTAAAAAAAGCAACGGATTCTGTAATGGCAATAGCTTGTGGTATACCAATTTTCTTTTGCGTTTTTGCGAGCGAAACAATTAAAATTATTGGTGGAGACAATTATTTGGATGCAGCTGGAACAATGATTGTATTAAATCTGTGTGTCATTGTTCTTGGTGCAACTTGGATTATGGGAGTAGGGGTTCTTCAAACATTTGGAAGGCAAAATCTATATGCCAAAACAATGTGGCTTGCGGTGATTGTTAATATTGGAGTCAATATGTTACTCATTCCGCGTCTTGGTGCAATGGGTGCTGCACTTGCCACTTTAATTACAGAGACATTTAATGCAGGAATGTTCTATTATTATAGTAAAGATATAATCCGTGGAAACATTCGCTGGATTTCCTATGGAAAACTATTGGTAATAGCGTTAGCAGGCTCGCTTGTAATTAGATATTTTGTGACGTATATCCGTGTGGGTGTATTTGTCAAATTAATAGTTGCGGCGATTTGCTATGGACTGATATACGGCGGGGCGGTTTTAATACTGTTGCCTAATGCTCGATCTATTGTTTTACAGATGTTTGATGCTTTTTTGAAAAAAGTAAAAGGATAATTCAAACTTAGGAGGAAATTTAAAATGTCTGCATTTGATAGCGCAACCCTTATGATTACTGGTGGCACCGGTTCTTTTGGTTCTACCGTTCTGAAGCACTTTCTGGACTCCGATCTGAAAGAGATTCGCATCTTCTCCCGTGACGAAAAGAAGCAGGACGATATGCGTCATGAGCTTCAGGCCAAGCACCCGGAGAACGCCAAGAAGGTCAAGTTCTACATCGGTGATGTCCGCAACCCCCAGTCTATCCGTGACGCCATGCCCGGTGTTGATTACATCTTCCACGCTGCCGCTTTGAAGCAGGTTCCTTCCTGCGAGTTCTTCCCCATGCAGGCTGTTCAGACCAACATTATCGGTACGGATAACGTTCTGCACGCCGCTATTGATGCTGGCGTTAAGCGGGTGGTCTGCCTGTCCACCGACAAGGCTGCCTACCCCATCAACGCCATGGGCATCTCCAAGGCCATGATGGAGCACGTTATCTACGCCAACGCCCGTGTGGCGGCGGAGCGGGGCGGCACGACCATCTGCTGCACCCGTTACGGCAACGTGATGTGCAGCCGTGGCTCTGTCATCCCTCTGTTCATTGATCAGATCAAGGCTGGCAATCCCATCACCATCACCGATCCTAACATGACCCGCTTTCTGATGAATCTGGACGAGGCTGTGGATTTGGTCTTGTTCGCTTTCCAACATGCAAATCCCGGTGATTTGTTTATCCAGAAGTCGGATGCCTCTACCATCGGCGATCTGGCTAAGGCCGTCCAGCAGCTCTTCGGCGACACCGGCACGAACATCATCGGCACCCGCCACGGCGAGAAGTTGTTCGAGACCCTGATGACGCGTGAGGAGCGTCTGCGCAGCCAGGATATGGGTCATTATTTCCGTGTTGCTGCGGATAACCGTGACCTGAACTACGACAAGTTCGTGGTGAAGGGTGAGGTACATACTATGGCGGACGAGTCCTACACCAGTCACAACACTACCCGTTTGGATGTGGAAGGCACCGTCAAGAAGATCCTGACCACCGAGTATGTCCAGAATGAGCTGAAGGGCATCCCGAATGTCTAAAAGAAAACTGTTGCTGGTTGGTGCCGGTGGTTTCGGACGCATGGTTGCAGAACAGGCAATGCTTCAATATGACTGTGCTTTTGTGGACGATGGACAGTCTGTGGATGTTGAGATCTGTGGCATTCCGGTGGTTGGTGGTCTTGCTGATCTTCCGGAGCTACGGAAGGACTACGACTTGTTAGTGGTAGGCATTGGCAACAACCAGTTCCGGGCACAGGTGTATGAAAAGGCAAAAGCACTTGGCTATGCGTTTCCAAATATTGTTGCGCCTAGTGCCTACATTAGTCCGTATGCAAAGTTGGGCTGTGGCTGCGTGGCGCTGCAAAATGCCTGTGTCCAGAATGGCGCGTCCGTTGGCAACGGTGTTCTGCTGAATGCCGGAACGGAAATCCACTGTGACGCAACGGTGGAGAACTATGCCTTGATTTACACCAACAGTGTGATCCGCACTGGTGCCACTGTGGGCAAATTTACTCGCATCGGTAGCAACTGCACCATTTGCAATAATGCAACCGTGCCAGACGGTGCAGACATCCCAGACAGCACCGCAGTCCATTGAGAGGTGAGCAAATGAACATTTTAGTCACAGGTGCCAAGGGCATGGTGGGAACTGCCCTGTGTAATAACCTGAAAAATATCCGGGACGGTAAAAATAAGACACGTCCCAATCTGCATATCGAGGAAATCTATGAGTATGATCTGGACTCTACTCCGGAAGAGTTGGACGAATACTGCCAGAAAGCGGACTTCGTGTTCAATCTGGCAGGCGTAAATCGTCCGGAAAACCCGGAGGATTTCATGAAGGGCAACTTCGGCTTTGCATCTAACCTGCTGAACTGCTTGAAAAAGCCGGTTTTGAGCAGCAGGCAGGCGATAACGCTGCCACCGATGGTGCTTACCAAAAACGGCGGAATAAAGAACCAGGCTACAGCCTTGCTGCCTAAAAGCAGAGTGGCCATAATCCAGGCGACGAAGCCACCGATGATACCGGTGCCGAAAATTTCACCAGCCATAGCTGCCGGCAAGGTTTTGTAACGGCTGTAGGCAAGTCCGGCGAGGGCTGCACCAATCATACTGCCGGGGAAAGCCAGCAGTGAGCCTGTGCCAAGCATGTTGCGCAGACAGGCAATGATGAAGCCGATAGCAACGGCGTAATCAGGTCCCAGAAGAACCGCACCCATAACATTGATGGCATGCTGCACAGGGAAGCATTTGGAAACACCTGCCGGAATATAAATTAAATGTGCGCTCAGTGTGCCGATGGCAATCAGAAGCGCTGCTGATGTCAGCTTGCGGGTTTGCATATAAAAACCTCCATATGAAAGTTGTGTATGGCTAACAATGATATAACTATATTATAGCATTTAAATAGGTGTTTTGTGAACATATCTGAATAAATTCATAAGAAAATTTTTCAGAATATAAAAGCTTATTAAGCAGAACAGGAGTGATAAATTTGGCTTTGTTAGAAGGTATTAAGGTTATTGATTTTTCCAAATGGCTGCCGGGACAATATTGCGGTATGCTGCTGGGTGATTACGGTGCGGATGTTGTCAAGATTGAAGATTTGCAGGGTGATGCGACGCGTCGCTTTTGGCCTGAAAAAACTAAAGGCATGAGCTATTGGCATTTGATGCTGAACCGCAATAAGCGAGGCGTTGCCTTGAATCTTAAAAAGGACGGCGGCCGTGATTTGCTGCTGAAGCTGCTGCAGGAGGCCGATGTTTTTCTAGAGGGCTTCCGTCCGGGATATTTGGCGCGTTACGGTCTTGATTATGCAAGCGTGCACAAAATCAATCCGCGTCTGGTGTACTGCTCGATTACCGGCTTCGGCCAGGAATCGCATAAGCCTGCGCATGATCTGAATGTTGTGGGACTTGCAGGCTTAAATAATCTTGATGATATTGGCAGAGCCTGCGTATCTGAGGTACAGGTGAGCGCTGTTGGCAGCGGTTTAAATGCTTTGAGTGCGATTTCTATGGCGCTGTTGGCGCGCGAACGCACCGGCAAGGGACAGTGGCTCGATGTCAATCTATATGCTACGGCACTGTCTATGCAGGTGACGGGCATCAGTGCTTTGTGGGGCTGCAGAGAAACCGGTGAAAAGCCTTTTGGCCGTATAGCGCATTACTATAATATTTATCGTACCGCAGATGGCCGCTATCTGACTGTAGGCACTATTGAGCCTAAGTTCTGGCAGCGTTTTTGTGATTTAATTGAATGTCCGGAGCTGGAAAAACGCCAATATGATTTTGCTCATGAGGAGAAGCTGCAGCAGTTGGTGGCTGCTAAAATTGCTGCTAAAACTCAGCAAGAGTGGCTGGAGCTTATCGGTGGCGCAGAATTTTGCGTAACGCCTGTATGCAGTCTGGAGGAAGCGCTGGACAGTGAGCTGACGGCGCAGGAGCATATTCTGCAGGAGGCTGATAGTGATCTTGGCAAATTGCAGTATATCGGCGGTCCGGTGAAATTCAGTGAGGATGCAAGTACCATCCGCATGAGAGCGCCTAAGCTCGGCGAACATACGCTGGATATTTTGCAGGAACTGGGATATAATGATAATGAAATCAGCGCTTTACATGAAGAGGGCGCAATCTAGGATTTTTTGATTGTAGTGTGTTTATGAAGCAGGAGGCCGATATGAGGAAAATATTAAAGCTTTTTATGACATTTGTTTTTGCCTGCTGCCTGTTTGTAGGCGTTAATCCTGCAGAAGCGGGTTTAATCAGCAGAGAGCAGGAAATTGAAATGGGCCAGCAGACAGCTAAGCAGCTGGAGGCTCAATACGGCGTGTCGCAAGATGCTGCGCTGCAGGAAAGAGTTAACCGCATCGGCCAAAGACTGGCGAAGGTTTGCGGACGTGATGATATTACCTTTTCCTTCAAGGTGCTCAATAACAATGAGGTCAATGCCTTGGCCTGTCCCGGCGGCTTTGTTTATGTGTATAAAGGTTTGATTGACTACATGCCGACAGACATGGAGCTGGCCGGCGTCCTTGGTCATGAGGTGGGACACGTAGCCAAAAAGCATACGGTAAATGCGATTGAAAAGCAGATGTGGACCTCGCTGATTCTGATAGCTGCCACCCGCGGTCAGGGCATGGGACTGGTGCAGGCAGCCCAACAGGCGTTGTTTGCCGGCTACAGCCGTACAGATGAGCGTGGTGCCGATAAGGAAGGCGTAAAAAACAGTATCGCAGCAGGCTATAACCCTTACAGCATGCTGATTACCGTGTGGAAGCTGGATGATTTGTCTAAGCAGGGCGGCGGTGCCAAATACGGTCTGTTCAGCAGCCATCCCGAGCCGGAGGAACGTGTAAAACGTGTTATGAAGCAGCTGAAGGAATATAACATTCATCCGGATGTTGTTGTTAAAGACGATGACCATGCGACTGTTACCGAGGGCAACTGGAGCTTTAACGTAAGTCAGAGCATTGGTAATACCAAGGGTAAATATCGTGCCTATATGCTCGCGGGCGGCTTGTGGAACGTGCGTCAGCGCGGACCTGTAAACCCCAACTATTTTGTGGTTTATGACAACGGCAGTACGGCAGATATCTATTATGACGATATCCAGGTTTTCCGTCTGTATACTCAGGATGCAGGTGCCTTTGGCAGTGCCGGCGCTTATGCCGCAGCTTGCGTTGATATGCTGCGTGATTGGGCGCAGATAGCCAATGCTAATGATGCTAAAGCTAAGAGCAGCACCAAAAAGAAATAAGCAGATTTAGGCAATAAATAAAGCCATACCCTGCTAAGCAATTTGCTTAGCGAGGTATGGCTTTTTAGTGTGCGTTAATGCATGGTAGGTGTTTTTTTACAGTACCTTTTGCAGCAGATTCAGCACGTTTTTATGGGTAATTTTTTCAACGGTGCTGGCGCTGTATTTTTTAGAAAGGTATTCGTAAACCGCACTGTAATCCTGCACGCCGTGGAGGTTATAGGGCGGATGGCTGATGCCGTCGAAGTCACTGCCGAAGCCGATATGGTCATCGTTGCCCATGAGGTTCAGCATATAGTCGATATGGCGGTAAATACTTTCGATGCAGGCATCGTTGTAATCGTGCTCCAAAAATTGACCGGCAAAGGTAACACCGATGAGGCCGTCATTTTCGTTGATTGCCAAAATCTGCTTGTCATCCAGGTTACGCGGATGCGGGCAAAGAGCCTTGGCATTGGAATGAGTTGCGATAATGGGCTTGCTGCTGGTCTCGATAACATCCCAGAAGCCTGCGGGTGCGATGTGGGAAACGTCAACCAGCATACCGAGCTTGTTCATTTCAGCAACTACCTGGCGGCCGAAAACGGTGAGACCGCCGCCGCTGCTTTCTTCGTTGACACCATCAGCGATATCGTTGCGGTTGCTCCAGGTGAGTGTCATAGCGCGCACGCCTAAGGCGTAGAGGCAACGCAGTGCTTCCAGACTGCCGTCGATAGCGCCGCCCTCTTCAATGGCGAGCAGAGTTGCAGCCTTGTGGTTGAGCACATCGGCAGCATCCTCTTTCGTGAGCACCTGCAGCACGTCAATACCGTCTGCGTGAAGCTTCTTTACCTCTTGCAGGTATTTGTCGAGCAGCTGCAGGGTGTAGCGCAGGCCGCCGTAATAACGGAATTCGTGTGTGGGTACGAAGATAGCACAGAATTGCAGACCGCCGCCGAGAGCGATTTGACGCTGAATGTCAAAATGTTGGTCATTTGCATAAAGGCTGGTGCCTTTCTTATATAATTCGGTAAGGGTATCGCAGTGACAATCACAGATAAACATAGAGAAAACTCCTTTCAGAATTTATTAAACCCCCGCGTTTCCCGAACGTGGAACAGCGGGGGTTATAATACTGTAAATTTTTACTTAACAGTTAAAGGTACTTGCTTCTTACCAACCGGTGTAGTAGTAGAAGAAGGTCATACCGATGGTAACGATCATAGCGCCGGCCATGGGGATTGCAGTACGTTTTACCAGATCAAAGGAGGAAACGCCACCCATACCGGAGGATACTACGATAACTGCGGTAATCGGGGAGCAGTTACGCATGATAGAAGCTGCAAAGTGCATCGGCAGCAGCATCAGTACCGGGTGCAGGCCGCTGTGCGCTGCAACTGCCGGAGTAAGTGCGGCGAATGCGAAGAAGGGAGCATTGCCGCTGCCCATAACAATTGCGGATACAGCGATAATTGCTACCATAACCAGCATCATAGCCATCGGGCCGAAGCCTAAGTTTTTACTGCCGTCGATAAGAGTGGTGATAGCACCCATGGATACGAGGCCCTTAGCAAAGGTCTGACCTGCAACAACCAGGGTAATAACGTTAGCCATTTGCATGCCTAAGCCATCGAAGAAGGTCTGAATATCGCCCAGAACCTTATGGCCGTCACGCCAACGGGCGTATTCGCAAATAACACCGATAGTCAGGCCGATAAACATAGCCATAACGATATTCATCTTAATAGTGGTAATCCAGAGAGAGCTGAAGGAAAGAATCAATGCCAGAGGAATTACCGGCAGGATAGCGTACCACATCGGTGCATTATCTGCTTCTTCTTCAATTTTTTCAACTTGCATCGGCTGCACGATATGGCCATCGCGTTTATCCATATATTTCTGAGTCAGGTAATGCAGAACACCTACAACTACGAAGGCTACAGCAACGATAGGAACCTGATAATGGCTCCAGTAAACTACAGGGTCAACGCCTGCGGTTTCGGCGGAGAGGATGGTACCGGTATCACTGGGGCTCCAGTCGAAGCAGAGAGTGGTTGCTACAGCAGCGGTTGCGGACAGACGGCTTACGCCCAAGCCTAACAGAATGGGGAACATGGTTACCATCAGCAGCATTGCCAGACCGGAGGCACTGTTGATGCACAGGCCGATGAGCATGCCGATAATCCAGGTGCCGCTCATTACCAGATAGGGAGATTTTAAAGCCATCAACGGTTTGATGGTTAAACGTACTAAAGAGCGGGAAGCGCCGATTTTATCCATGTATTTAGCAAAAGCGCCTACAGACATAATGTTCAGACCGAGCTTACCGACATTAGAGCTGAAAGTTGCGCGGATAAATTCAAAGGCATCGAAAATTACGGAGCCTGTTGTAGCCTTAGCTCCTAAAATCTGGCTGTAACCAAGCATAGCAGCGATATACATCATGATAATACCGCCCATGAAGAGCACAGGCTGTGGTTTGTACTTTTTGTAAATCAAATAGCCAACCCAAAAAGTTATAATTGCAGAAATAACAATACCCAATTTTCATCATCCCTTTCTCTTATGAATTTATTTTACAAAAATTTAGGCAATTCCATTATAGCATAACTTTGTTGCATTAAGCAATAAAAAAACCTGCATTATTCCCCGCGAAGGGGACAGAACACAGGTTTTTTTAGTTAATTATTAATAAATGTCAATCTTCTAAAGACAAAACGCGTAAAACATGTTGGATATAAATAGCCTGAATAGCTTTGGAACGGCCAAGACCACACAGATGACCGGTTGTTTTGATGCCTAAAGCTTCAATCTGAGTCTTCCAACTGTCTTCATCGTCGCTGTACATATCGTTGTTGGCGTGATCACCGGCAACAACCATCAGTGGATACATATGTACATGCTTGTATTTGCGCTCCTGCAGCTTTTCGAGGACAGCTTCAAAATTAGGAGTATCCTCTTCTTCTACGGTTCCTACAATAACAGGGAATTTCATAGAATCAAAGATTTCCTGCAGCTTAACATAGGTATAGCCATGTGCTTTGTTATTGTTGCGCGGAGTACCGTGGCCCATCAGGACTACGCCTTCGCCCGGCGCTAAGGGAGGAACCTGAACGGCAATAGCTGCCGCTGCCAGCTTATAGTCCTCTTCGTTAACAATTAGAGGCTGGCTGATAATAATTTTTTGGAATTTAGCGGTAAATTTATCCTTGAGGCTGAGAATCTTCTGTTCGAATTCTTCGCCGTGCAGCAGATGTGTCGGCTGCAATACTACCTCTTCGTAGCCTGCGTCTGCCAACTTTTGCAGCACTGTTTCCGTATCGTCGATTTTAATACCGCGTTCAGCCAGACGTTTGCGGATAATTACGGAGGTAAAGGCACGGTACTGGTCATAGGCAGGGAAGGCTGCGGCGAGTGCCTGCTCAATGCCGCCGATATCGTGGGTTCTGGTTTCGTCGAAGGTGGAGCCGAAGCTGATAACCACCAGAGCTTTTTTGCTATCCATCTGTAGCACCTCTTCTTCCTGAATTAATTTATATTATAAAAATACTCTCCGCCCAGACAAGCGGACGGAGAGTAAAAAGGTGTGAAAGAAATGAATTACTTGGTCAGTAAATTATTTAGCTTCCAGAGCATCCCAAGAATCGTTTGCTCTTTCAACGAACAGTTTTTGTACTGCTGCGTTTTCGCCCAAACCATGGATGTAGGTGGAAACCTTGAAGCCTTCAGCTTCAAGTTGAGATTTAAAGGAATCGGGCTCGTCACCGGCCATATCGTTATTAGCATGGTCGCCTGCAACCATCATCAGCGGCATCAGAGTTACGTTCTTAATGCCTTTAGCTTTCAGTTGCGGAGTAACGGTGTCCAGATGCGGCCAGCCTTCTACGGAGAAGATGTAAGCGTTGGTGTAGCCAAGCTCATTCAGACGGTCTTGCATTACTGCATAGTAAGCATTGGACGGATGCGGAGTACCATGAGCCATGATCAGAACAGCATCTTTTTTGCCGAGTTTCGGGAATTGAGTAGAAACTGCTTTCATGGTTTCGGTAATATCGTCAGCTTGTCCTTCCTGACCTTGCCAATACATCAGCGGAGTACCGAAGGTCATTTTCTTGAAGTCGTTTTTATGCAGGTTATAAACTGCATCTTTGTATGCATATTCCATGCCCGGAATAATATCCAGAGAGGTCAGAGCAACACGGGTGTAACCTTCAGCTTTCAGTTGAGCCAGAGCTTGTTCAGGTGTCGGGATGGTGAGACCTTCATGAGCTTTGATACGGTCAATAATAATATGAGAGGTGAAAGCGGTAACTACTTTTACACCGGGATGAGCAGCTTTAATAGCGTCTACAGTTGCTTCAATAGTTTTAGCACGGCTGTCTTTAAAGGTGGTACCGAAGCTCATAACAACGATAGCGTCTTTGTTAGGCAGGTTTGCCAGAGCCGGATTAACATTGGTTTTTACGCCGATTTGGGATGCCATAAGCAGAGCCGGGGTAGCGTCTTTAACTTCGTCGTTCAGTTGGTATGCGGCATGGCTGGTAGCAGCAAAGCCTAAGAGGGCAGCGCAAGTCATAGATGCAACAGCAAATTTTTTCAGACTTTTCATTTTGAAAGCACTCCTTTGAAATTCATAATCATCAAAAATAGTAGAAGGTTGTTTTATAAACCTTACTTCTTTGTATTATATCACTTATAGTTGATATGTCAACAAAAATAATAAGAATTGCTATTATGCAGTTAAGGCAAAAAAACAGACTGCTGTTATCAGCAGTCTGTTGCAGTATTATTTCCTGAAGATTTTTTTGAAGCAGTCCTTCAGAGAACGGTTAAGCATGCCGTCTGCCGGGTCGTTTTCGTATTCGCGGCTGCGGCTGTCGCTGAAGGAGGCTACAAGCGTACCATCAGACAAATCATAAAAGTTGTAAATCAGGCTTAGCTGCGCATACGGGTGAAAGCTTTCCGGTACCCAGCGCTGGCGGACAACATCCTCCGTCCAGTAGTGGCGCTTGCCGTCTTTGTCATAATAGTAATGTGTTTCCTGAGTAGTGTAATCTTCAAAATGACCGGGAACGGCAACTACACTGTAGCCGCAATGATTAATGGTAATACGCATTTCCAAATCTCTGGGAGCAAAGGCTTTGCGTCCGTTATTCTTGTCATTATTATACTCAGGCAGAGGTTTTTGCGTTTCATCTGCAGCAATCAGCTTTTGTTTGCCGGCAGCCTGTAAAACAGCGGCGAGGACTTTGGTTTCGGCATTTTCGTCCGATTTAAAATAGCGTGCAGGCTCTCCTTCCAGATTATCAATCTTGGTGATATGAATTTCTTTGACTGTACGCAGATTGTAATCAGGATGCTTATATGGCTGATTTGCGAAGCAGGAAATGCTGACGCAGAGCAGCATAATGAATGTAAGCAGGGAAAAGACTGATTTTTTCATAGCGGACCTCTTGAAAACTTATAGCAAATTAATCCTTAAGCATGCCCTTAATGCCTGCAAAGGTTTCCGGGCTGATGATATGCTCGATGCGGCAGGCATCCTTTTCTGCAATTTCCTCGTCCACGCCCAGAATCTCGTTGATGAAACGGGTGAGGGTTACGTGACGGTCGTAGACGGCAGCAGCTTTTTTCTGACCATCCTTGGTAAGCAGGATGCGGCCGTCAGGTTCCATGATAATATAGTTATCACGTTTAAGAATGCTCATAGCGCGGCTGACGCTGGCTTTTGTAAAATTCATTTCCTCCGCAATGTCGATAGAACGTACGCTGCCATTGCGTTTGGTCAGAACTAAGATAGTTTCCAAGTAATTTTCTCCAGATTCCAGCAGTGACATTTTTATAACCTCCATCAGTATTAGATGTAACATTTCGATTACTCTTATTTTAACACATTTAGTTCTTAACGTCACTAGCTAAGATAGTGTATAATAAAAATCGAACGAAATAGTTAAATGGGTAAGCTGTAGCTATCTGAAATAGAGGATTAGACGGAAAGAGGTAGTGCTATGTTAAATTTTATGCAGGAAACGCTAAGTGTCTGGGAGCTTCTGCAACAGACAAAAAAGCCGATAGTGCTTTACGGAATGGGCAACGGAGCCGATAAAATTATTGACTGGTGCGAAGCAAATGAAGTGCAGGTGCAGGGCGTGTTTGCCAGTGACGAGTTCGTCCGCGGACAGCAGTTCCGCGGCTTTACGGTGGAACGCTATGATGCGCTGCGCGCACGTCTGGGCAATGACCTTTTGGTTGTTATCGCCTTTGCCAGCGAAAGACCGGAGGTGCTGGAGCGCTTTGCGCAGCTGGCTGCCGAGCAGGAGGTGGTTGCACCGCATCTGCCGCTTTTTGACGAGGAAGAAACTGTAAGCGCAGCCTGGCTGCAGCGTTACGAAGAGCAGTTGGCGTATGTTTACGACAGACTTGCGGATGAACAGTCGCGCAGAGTTTTTGCAGATACGCTTAACTATAAGCTCAGCGGTAAGATAAGCTATCTTTTTGACTGCGAAACGCAGCGGGAGGAGGATATCAGAACGTTGCTTGCGCCGACAGCCGAAGAAGTATATATGGATCTTGGTGCCTATAACGGTGACACCATCCAGGAGCTGGGGCGTCTGACTGACTGGCAATGGCGCGAGGTGCTGGCGGTAGAGCCTGACCGCCGTAACTGCCGCAAGCTGCGTCTGCTGGCTGACGAGCTGGCGGCGAAGGGGCTTACTGTCGAGGTACACGAGGCAGGCATCTGGAGCGAGCAGGGAGAGCTGGGCTTCAGCGACAGCGGCGGTAGGCAGTCAACGTTTATCGGTGCGGAGAAGAAAACAGTGCCGGTGACGACGATTGATGATGTAGCGGCGGGACGCCCGATGACAATGATCAAAATGGATGTCGAGGGGGCTGAGGTGCAGGCTATTGCCGGCGGCAGACAGACCATCGGCGAATGTAAGCCGAAGCTGTTTGTGGCAGCCTATCATTATGATGTTGATTTATTCCGTCTGCCACTGCTTTTATGGGAGCTGGTGCCGGAGTATAGGATTTATCTGCGTAAGCATCCTTATGTCCCTGCATGGGAATTGAACTTTATTTGTATTGGACGATGATGGGACGATAAATGTCCGCATAGGACAAAAAACGTCAAATGTAATATGGTGGTGGAATGTCCGTTTTATAAATGTCGAAGTGACACAAAAAGTTAAATATTTGCAAAATTAATGTAAAGTGTAAGCAGGTAAAAAACGGCCTGCAGCGAATTTATCAAATATGGGTGTAGAATGGAACACGCTAAAATATAATTTTCAACGACGATGCAAAAAAAGGAGTGTATGTGAATGAAAAAATCTAAATGGATGCTTGGTGCAGCAGCAATGTTGGCTTTATCTGTAGCTTTGGCTGGCTGCGGCGGCGGCGACAAAAAAGCAGACAATAAGGCTGCTGGCGTAAAAGGCAGCTTAATGGTTTATACCTCTATTTATCCTGATATTATCGACAATATGTGCAAACCTAATGTTGCAAAAGCTTTCCCGGATATGAAGGTTAACTGGTTCCAAGGCGGTACCGAAAAAGTTATCACCAAGATTACCGGCGAAATCAAAGCTAAAAAAATTGCTGCAGACGTTCTGATGGTTGCGGATCCTTCCTACTATTTGAAGCTGCAGGAGCAAGGCTTGCTGTTGCCTTATAAATCCAAAGAAGATGCTAACGTTATCAGTGAAAAAGACAAAGACGGCAACTGGTACGGCGTTCGTATCTCCAACATGATCATTGCTTATAACTCCAATAAGCTGAAAGCTGAAGAAGCTCCGAAAAACTGGACTGATCTGACCGACCCGAAATGGAAAGGCAAAATCGCTATGCCTAACCCGATGCTGTCCGGTACTGCTTATGTAGCAGTTGGCGCTCTGGCTGACAAATACGGCTGGGAATATTTCGATAAGCTGAAAGCTAACGGTCTGCGCGTTGAAGAAGGCAACTCCGCTATTCAGAACAAGCTGCTGACCGGCGAATATGCAGCTGTAATGATTCTGGAAGAAAACATCCTGAAGCTGGCTAACACCAAGAAAGAGCCTCTGAAGATTGTTTACCCGACCGACGGCGTAATCAACGTTCCTTCCCCAATCGCTATTTTCAAGGAAACCAAGAATCCTGAAGGTGCAAAGGCTTTGGTTGACTGGTGGCTGTCCAAAGAAGGTCAGCAGGCAGTTGTTAAAGGCTGGATGCATTCTGTACGCGGCGACGTTTCTGCTCCGACCGGTGCTGAAGAAACCAAGAAAATTGTTGAGGGCAGAATTAAAGTTGATTGGCAGAAGCTGGCTAACAACAATGCTCAAATCAAAGAAGAATTCCGTAAGAGAGTTATGGATAAATAATGCGTTGCTAAGTTAAATTATAGCGGAAACAGGGAGACCTTTCAGGCCATCCCTGTTTTCTGCTCAATAAAGAGGGGCCGAAAGTTTGCTTTTGGTATTGCTCTGAGGTATTAAAAAAGGAGAAAGAAGCGTTCTATGTCAAGAATAAACAGTAAATTTATTGTTATCGCTATCTCCGTGCTGTTGCTTTTATACTTTGTTATCTTCCCTATGGGAATTCTGCTGTATGACAGCATCATGCTGGATGGCGCAATTAACTTGGAAAACTATCGCAATGTATACAGTCAGGATGTCAACTGGCGTGCGTTGACGAATACAATCGAGCTGTCTTTGGGTGTTATGATTGTCAGTGTGCTGATTACCTTCCCGCTGGCTTGGCTGGTTGGCCGTACTGATATGTCCGGCAAAAAAATCTACCGTACTCTGCTGGTATCCAGCTACATGATTCCGCCGTATGTGGGCGCTATTGCCTGGGTACAGCTGCTGAACCCCAGTGTAGGTTATCTGAATGAGATTCTTAAATTTGTCTTTGGTCTGGAAACAGCACCCTTTGACATTTATACTATGGCCGGCTTAGGCTGGGTACTGACTTTGTTCTACTCTCCCTTTGCTTTCATCACCATTTCCCGTGCTATGGAGAAAATGGATCCGACCTTGGAGGAGGCTGCGCGTGTCAGCGGCGCTTCTCCGATGCGTACCGTTTTTGACGTAACCCTGCCGCTGATGGCTCCGTCCATTCTGGCAGGCGGCCTGCTGGTATTTATTGCTGCCGGCAGCTGCTTCGGTATTCCTGCTATCGTAGGTATGCCGGGCAACATTGAAGTAATGACCACGCGTATCGTAACCTATATTTACATGGGCGATACTGCGGGCGTACGTGATGCTACTGCTTTGGCTGCTTCCCTGATGTTCCTTGCTAACATCCTGCTGTTCGGTATGACCTGGATGGTTGGCAAAAAGGATTACACCACTATCAGCGGTAAGAGCACCCGTCCGAACATTGTTGAACTGGGCAAATGGAAATGGCCCTGCTTCTGTCTGGTTGGCGCTTACAGCATGATTTCCATTATCATTCCGCTGGGCTCCATCGTGCTTACCAGCTTGATTATCACCCTGTCCAAGCCGATTGGTCTGGACAACCTGGGCTTTGATGCCTGGATTCCTGTTATCACCAGCTCCCAGTACATGGAAAGCGTTTGGAACTCTGTTGTTTACGCTGTTATTGCTGCCTGCATCGGCACACTTATTTCCATCTTTATTGCATATCTTGCAGTTAAAACCAGAATTAAAGGCCGCAGCCTGCCGGATCTGCTGGTAGTTATCGGTGGCAGTACCCCGTCCATCGTTATTGCACTGGCTTTGATTATTACCTTCAGCGGTAATTTTGGTTTGAACCTGTATTCCACAATGTGGATTATGGTAGTTGCTTATCTGGTAAAATACATGACGATGTCTGTGCGTACTATCGCCGCTTCGCTGAGCCAGGTGCACATCTCTCTGGAGGAGGCTGCACTGAATTCCGGCGCCAGCTGGCTGCGCTGCTGCAAGGATATCATCATGCCGCTTATTGCACCGTCTATAGTTGCCGGCTGGTTCCTGATTTTCATGCCGTCCTTCTACGAGCTGACTATGTCCCTGCTCCTGTACGGCAGTGACACCAAGACCATCGGCGTATTGCTGTATGAACTGCAGACCTATGCAGATACGCAGAACGCTTCTGTGCTTTCTGTAATCATTCTGCTGATTGTTTTGATTGGTAACCTGATTCTGAACAAGGTTTCCAAGGGTAACGTAGGTATTTAATTAAAGGAGTGTAATAAATGGCTGAGGTAAGAATTGAGCATGTTTTTAAACGTTTCGGCGCTGTAACTGCCGTAAACGATTTCGATTTAGTTGTAAAGGATGGCGAGTTTGTTTCCATCCTCGGTCCTTCCGGTTGCGGCAAAACCACTACCCTGCGCATGATTGCAGGCTTTGAGCGTGCTACCGAAGGTGAAATTTATATCGGCGACCACTGCGTAAGCTCTTCTGTTAAGGGCAGCTTCGCTCCGCCGGAAAAACGTGATATCGGCATGGTATTCCAGTCATATGCAGTTTGGCCGCATATGACTGTTGCCGAAAACGTAGGCTATCCGCTGAAAATTCAAAAGGTAGATAAAAAGGAACGCGAAGAACGCGTACAGAAGATGTTGGAGCTGGTTCACCTTGGTGAATACAGCAAGCGCTATCCGCATCAGCTGTCCGGCGGTCAGCAACAGCGTGTTGCTTTGGCACGTGCGCTGGTAGCACAGCCCGGCCTGCTGCTGTTGGATGAGCCTCTGTCTAACCTGGATGCTAAGCTGCGTGAATCCATGCGCTTTGAAATCCTTGCTATTCAAAAAGAACTGGGCATTACTGTTGTATACGTAACTCATGATCAGGGCGAAGCAATGGCAATGAGCGACCGCGTAGTTGTTATGAGTGCCGGCGTTGTACAGCAAATCGGCGCACCGCACGAAATTTATACCAAGCCGGCCAACAAAATGGTTGCCGACTTCATCGGTCTGGTTAACTTTATTGATGGCGAAGTTAAAGGTGACAGAGTATTTATTAAGGGCAGCAATGTTTCCTTCCCGAATACCGCTAAGGTTACCGGCGAAGCAACAATTGCCGTACGTCCTGAGAATATTACCATGTCCCTCAGCGGCGGTCAGATGGAAGGCCAGGTAACTCACCGCTTCTACCTGGGCGATGCGGTTGACTATCGTGTAAACGTTCACGGTCATGACATCCGCGTCATCGTTAAGGGTGCAGATCTGAATGCAATTCCTGACGGCTCCAAGGTATACCTGGACTTTGACAGAGTAATGGTTTTCGACAGAAACTAAAGCTAAAAATATTAAACGGAGATAACGGATTTAAATTACCGTTATCTCCGTTATTTTTTGCTCGAAAAAAATAAAAAATCGTCAGTTAGCTATTGACAACTCATTACAATCGTAGTATAGTGTTCTTAAACAGGAACAATAGTAAAGAAACGCAACTAAAGCGTTAAAAAGTTCCGTCGCAAAAGCCGAAGAGCTAAATGAGGGTTTTATGAATTTAATTGAAGGTCTTACTAATTTTAACTTAACAAAGCAGGAAGCAACGCTGTATGTGCTGCTGCTGAAGTCCGGTCAGATGACCGGCTACGAAGCAGCCAAGCAGACCGGCATTTCGCGCTCTAACACCTACACTGCGCTGGCAGGACTGGTGGATAAGGGAGCAGCGTATGTGCTGGAGGAGGGCAAGGTAACGCGCTATACTCCGGTGCCTGCTGCCGAGTTTTGCAGCAACAAAATCAGTTGCCTGGAGGAGATAAAAAAAGATATACTCCAGCAGCTGCCGGTGCTGAATAATGATCCTGAGGGGTATATCACCATTAAGGGTGCGCAAGAGATTATAAATAAACTGCGCAATACCGTGCGTCAGGCACAGGCAAGAATTTATCTGTCGGCTAACAGCAGAATGCTGGAGCTGCTGCTGCCGGAGCTGCAGGCTGCTTTGCAGCGGGGCTTGAAGGTAGTAGTTATCGGCGATAAAAGCTTTTCTCTGCCGGGTGCAATCTGCTACGGTACCAATAAGCAAAGCGAGCAGATTCGTCTGATTGCCGATTCACACACTGTTTTGACGGGAGATTTACAGGATGATGAGGATTCAACCTGTTTGTATTCCTGCAAACGCAATTTAGTTGATTTATTTAAGGAAGCGCTGCAGAATGAAATTGCGCTGATTAAATTACAGAAAGGTGATATAAATGTCTAAGAAAATTCCGTTTGTTACTAAAGAACAATTAGAAAAAATCGTTTTTCAATATCCTACTCCGTTCCATCTGTATGATGAGGCCGGCATCCGTCGCACCGCGCGTCTGGTGAACAAGGCTTTTTCCTGGAACAAGGGCTTTAAAGAATATTTCGCAGTAAAGGCTACTCCTAACCCCTATCTGCTGCAAATCCTGCGCGAAGAGGGCTGCGGTGCCGACTGCTCCTCCTATACCGAGCTGCAGATGAGCGATGCCGTAGGCTTTAAGGAGAGCGAGATTATGTTCTCCTCCAATGCAACTCCGGCAGAGGACTTTAAATTGGCTCGTAAATTGAATGTAACCATCAATCTGGATGATATTACTCATATTGACTTTTTGGAAAAGGTTGCCGATATTCCGGAAACCATCTGCTGCCGTTATAATCCCGGCGGACATTTTGCCATTGCCAACAACATTATGGATAACCCCGGCGATGCAAAATACGGTATGACTCATGAGCAGATTATTGAGGCTTATAAAATCCTCAAGAGCAAGGGCGTAAAGAATTTCGGTATTCATGCCTTCCTGGCTTCTAATACCGTTACCAATGAATACTATCCGGAGCTGGCACGTATTCTGTTCGAGCTGGCAGTTGAGCTGAAGGAAAAAACCGGCGCGCATATCTCCTTTATCAACCTCAGCGGCGGTATCGGCATTGCCTATAAGCCTGAGCAGCAGGATAACGATGTACTGGCAATCGGCGAAGGCGTGCGCAAGGTGTTTGAAGAGGTGCTTGTACCTGCAGGCATGGGCGATGTTAAGCTGTTCACCGAGCTTGGCCGTTATATGCTGGCACCGAATGGCGCTCTGGTAACTACCGCTATCCACCAAAAGCATATTTACAAAGAATATATCGGTTGTGATGCCTGCGCTGCCAACCTGATGCGTCCCGCTATTTATGGTTCCTATCATCATATTACCGTTATGGGCAAGGAAAACGCTCCCTGCGATCATAAGTATGATGTAACCGGCGGCTTATGCGAAAACAACGATAAATTTGCCGTAGACAGAATGCTGCCGGAAATTAATATCGGCGATTTGCTCTTTATTCATGATGCCGGTGCACATGGATTCTCCATGGGTTATAACTATAACGGCAAGCTGCGCAGTGCTGAGCTGCTGCTGCAGGAGGACGGCAGTGTTAAAATGATTCGCCGTGCAGAAACCCCGGCAGATTATTTTGCTACCTTCGATTTCGGCGAGTACGGACCGAAGCTGGCAGAAGAAGCAAAAATTAAAATGTAAAAAACAACGTTTAGTGACGTTGTTTCACGAGGACTGAGGCCTGAGGGCTTCAGTCCTTTGTTATTGTGTGATATAAGCACTTGCCTGAAAGCTGCTTTTGATTTAAAATATATAGTGAATTGTCGGAAGCTTTAGGCAATAATGCTTCCGAAAAAATTATCAGGCTGTGAGGGAATGCAGCCGAATTTTGGAGGATGTGCTTATGCAAAATAAATATGCTGTTTATGAGGAGGCGTTGGCGGAGGAGCTTATTCCCGCCATGGGTTGTACCGAGCCTATCGCCATTGCTTACTGTGCTGCTGTGTGTCGCGAGCAATTAGGAGCTTTTCCGGAGCAAATTGAAATTTGGGTTAGCCGTAACATTATCAAAAACGTTAAGAGCGTTGTTGTACCTAACACTAACAAGATGAAGGGCATCGAGGTTGCCTGCGCTGCCGGTGTTGTTGCCGCTCATTCCGAGCGTCAGCTGGAGGTTCTGGCTTATATTAACCAAGAGGAAAAGGCTGAAATTAAGGCATTGGCTGAATCCGGCAAGATTAATATTCACGTTTCCGAAGAACCGGATATTTTCTATATCCGCATTTTCCTGGCAGCCGGCGGCAATAATGCCGAGGTAACTATTCGTACGGACCATACTAATGTTACCTGCATAAAGAAAAACGGCGCTACTGTTTTGGAAAAACCGATTGTTCCTGCTGAAGAAGAGGCTAAGAGCCTGTGGAGAATCGAGGACGTTCTGGATGCGGCCCGCAATATGCCGTTAGATAATGTTAAGCATCTGCTGCAACGCCAGATTGATTTCAATATGGCCATTTCCAAAGAAGGCCTGACTAATGATTACGGTGCCAGCATCGGCAAGATTTTGCTGCGCCGTGATCCGGACAGCCTGCGTATCCGTGCGCGGGCACTGCCCGCCGCCGGCAGCGATGCGCGCATGAACGGCTGCGTGCTGCCGGTGATGATCAACTCCGGCAGCGGCAACCAGGGCATTACCGCTTCCGTTCCTGTTGTTGTTTATGCCCATGCACTGGCTGCAGGTGAAGAAAAAATGCTGCGCGCAGTACTGCTGAGTGACCTGGTTACCATCTACCTGAAGCAGGGTATCGGCAAGCTGTCTGCTTACTGCGGTGCTATCAGTGCCGGATGCGGTGCAGGTGCGGCAATCGCTTTCCTGTATGACTGCACTGATGACCAGATTGAGCATGCTGTAGAAAATGCTCTGGCTATCAACAGCGGTATTATCTGCGACGGTGCTAAATCCTCCTGCGCAGCTAAAATTGCTATGGCTGTTGAAGGCGGTTTGATGGGCGTTGATATGTCCGTGGCAGAGCGTAACTTTGCCGGCGGTGACGGCATTGTCCAAAATACTGCCGATGAAACTATTGCTGCAGTTGGTAAAATTGCCAGCCAGGGCATGGTAGAAACCGATAAAGAAATTATTGATGTAATGCTTGGGCTGTAATCAAGGCAAAGATAAGAGAGTCTGCTATTTTAGCAGACTCTCTGTTTTTATGTACGGTATATAATTATTCTTCTACCATTTTTGTAAGCTCTTCCACGTGCTCGGTAGCAGTAAGAATATAGATGAAATCGCCGCTGAGCAGGCGAGTGTCACCTGCCGGGATGAGTTGTGATTCACCGCGCTTGACGTCTACTAAGAGTGTATTGGGAGGCCAGGGAATATCTTTGATAAGCTTGCCGCTGACACTGCTGCCGCTGCAAACTGCCAGCTCGATAACATTGCGTTGCTCCAGTACAGCCGGCTCCGGTGCTTTTTTGTGCAGCATGCGTTGCATCAGCTCCTCGTAGATGGGCTTGCTGTGGCACAGCTCCGCAATGACGAAGGCTACCATAGCAGCAATCGCCAGCGAAAGCAGCTGCTGGTAGCTGGCAGTCATTTCCATAATCAGTACGGTACCTGTGATAGGCGCGCGGACGGAGGAAGCAAAAAGCGCCGCCATAGCAACAACCATGATGTTGGTGGCGTAAGCAGGCTCAATCCAGCCAAGCATAATCAGAATCTGAGCACAAATGCTGCCGCAGAGAGCGCCGATAACGAGCATTGGTAGGAAGAAACCGCCGGGAACGCCGCAGCCGTAGCTGATGAGAGTAAAAATCAGCTTGCCTGCAAGAAAAATCAGCAGAAGCTGCAAGGATACAGGTGCTTTGGCCAGATGGTTGATAAGATCGTTGCCGCCGCCCAAAACCTCAGGCAGAAAGTAGCCTAAAATGCCGGCGCAGATAAGGGCAAAGGCAATTTTCTCTACCGGACGCTTGAAGCAGGGCAGGCTGTAAAAGCGTCCGATGTTCAGCAGGCCCCAGTTAAAGATAACGCCTGCCAGACCGCTGGCGAGCGCAACCAGAATGACGATGCCGTAATAGCCTATAGGAAGCAGTTGTAAGTCGGGGATATCAAAAATTGTCGCACGGCCGAAGATGGCACGGGAAATAATTGTCGCAGTGAAGGCTGCCGCCATGGAGGGCAGCAGAACCATGATGGAAAAGTTGCGGTGCAGCTCCTCCAAAGCAAAGATTACACCGGCGAGCGGAGCGTTGAAAGCGGCTGCCAGACCGGCACTGGCACCGCTGGTCAGCAGATAGCGTTCCTCCATGCGGGTGCGTCCCATAAGACGGCTGACGCCCTGCGCAGTTACTGCGCCCAGCTGGATGGAGGGACCTTCACGTCCCAGGGAAAGACCGGCACCGATGCCGATGATGCCGGCGGTGAGCTTAACCCAGAGAATGTGCAGCCAACGCATTTTCATCAGGCCTAAAATTGCTCCCTTAACCTGCGGAATGCCGCTGCCTGCCGCCATAGGCTCGATGCAGTTGAGCTTGTGCAGGATGAAGGCGATGGCGATGAGCACGGCGAACCAGCAGGCGTTGATGCTCCAGTCGCTTACCCATAGGCGGTTGTAGAGCGCTCCGCGCAGGTATTCCATCTCCGAAAGGGCGAAGCGGAAGAAGCTGATGACTATACCGGCGAAGATACCGGTGAGGATACCCTCCGCAAACAGGCGCAGGCGGAAGCGGTGCATGTCGCTGAGCGAACGGTAGGTTTTGAATTTTTGTTCTTTATCGTCCATAAATATAACTCTTTTCTTCGAATTTTTGTAACTAATATTATAGCACAAAAATAACCTTACAGATGCACAGAATGCTCATATAAAAAGAAGTTGGCACAAATATACCAACTTCTTTTGCCTGTGTATTGATACCGGAAGAAATATCAGAGGTTTTGTTGTGTTTTACCGCATGAGCTTCAAATTGAAATAAAAATAAGGTGTATAATAATTATACACCTTAATCAGTATATTCTACTCTTAAGCAGAGTTTAACAAGTTCTTCCTCAGGCTTAGAAGTAGACCAGAAGTTGCGCAGCGGGAAAAGATATATGCCGCCATGAAAGCGTAAATTATTTTGTTTGATGAATTTTACAATACGTTCTTTGATTTGTGTGTCGACTACACCGTATTGGGCATTACAGTAAACACAGAGATAAAGCCCTTTTTCTTTGATGAATTTTATTGGATTTTTATAATTTAATTTGCTGTTTGCGGAAATAAATACATTGTATTGCGTTATACGGTCTTCGTAGAAGTATTCCTTGCTGTCATAATGAAAGCCCATCAGATATTTCTGAAAGGATTCGTGCGAAAACACTGGCAGCATATGGTTAGCCAAAATATTCATCCGTTGCTTTATTGGTTTTTTGATGCTGATGGCTTCACTGAAATAAAGACACTCCTCCTCTTGGATTTCCAACAGAATTTGGTTCAGAGGCAGGTTTGCGATATTATTTAAAAAGGAGATTTTCTGTTGCATTGTTTTTTCTAAATACAGCAGCTCCTCAATTTGCTTTTTGTATTCCTGCTGCTTGTTGCGATATATATTTTTTAGCAGGTTTATGTCTTTGCTCTTTAAGTAAGCTTTAATTTCTTTTAAGGAAACATCAAGTTTCCTGAGAGAAATGATAATCTGCAGAGTGAAATACTGCGATAAAACGTAAAATCTGTAGCCGTTTTCATCCACGAATTCCGGTGAAAAAATATCGTTTTTATCATAATATAACAGCAGCTGCTTGGATATGCCGAATAACTTTGCCAGTTCAGCGGGAGTGAAATAACGTGAATCTTTCATAAAAAACCTCTTGACTGTATAAGCGTTGTATATTGTAAGATAATGCTGATAACGTGATATAAGTTATCAAAAGCCAATATTATTATTTTACGCTATATTATTAAAATTTTCAAGGAGTGTATGAGTGATGAGTTCAATGAGTAAGAAAATGGTAAACAGTGCTGTAGCTTTAGGCTGCCTGCTGTTTGCTGCGCCGGTAATGGCACATGAAGCTTTAAATGAGTATGTACTGGATCCCATGATGGTTACTGCTGCCCGTTATGAGCAAAGAGATATTGATATTCCTGCTGCAACAGAAATTTATGATCAGGAGAAGATTGAAAAGCTGGGTGCCAACAACGTTATGGAGGTTGTCAGAAATATCCCTGGTTTTACCCTGATGGCTTCACCTTTTGGTAACACCTATATTGGTTTTAGAGGTTTGTCTAGACATAACGTTGCAATTTTGGTAAACGGAATTCATTTGAGTCAAGATGGTAACTATGACCTGGAATCCATTTCTACTGATATTATTGAGCGTATTGAAGTAGTAAAGGGCGGTTCTACAGTTCTTTATGGTAGTGGTGCCAGTGCTGGTGTAATTAATATCATTACTAAGAAAAATGCATCTGTAAATAAAGTTTTAGTAGGCTTTGGTGACAAAAATAAATTTAAGGGCGCTGTTAATGTTGCAAATGACAAATTGCAAATGAGCTATAGCAGACAACAATCTAAGGATAGAGGCTTTGTCTATAAAAGCGGGGGTGCAAGCAATTATTATACCGGTGATAAGCTGGAAAAGGACAGCTTGAATCTGCAATATGCTATCAGCGATAACCTGTCCTTGCAATATATGTACAGCAAGAAGGCTTCCGACTGCTCCAAATCCGTTAATGGTGTTTACAAGCCCGGCTTCCACAGTGACATTAAATATAATTTCGGCTCGCTCAGATATGTAAATGATGATTTACAGGCTACCGTGTTCTTCAGGAACAGAGATTGGAAAACCAATACCTTCTCTACACACCAAAAAGGTCATAACTGTGGTGCCGATTTGCAGGATAAATTCAAATTGGGCAACACCATGCTGACTGTCGGTTTTAATTATGAAAATGAAACTACTGATAATGAAGATACCAGAGATACTGTGAAACGTGATAGCGGCGCTGTATTCTTTATGACTGAGACTCCTGTTTCTGACAAAACCAAAATTCTTTTAGGTGCTCGTGAGGCTTATGTTGAGGAATCCGGCAGCAAGTTATGTCCGCAGCTGCAAATTATGCATTCCATCGGTAAGGATGATAATATCTATTTAAATATTAATCGTTCTATGCGCGCTCCAGAGGTTAATGAACAATGGGGTACTGGCGATTACATTAAGAATCCTAATTTAAAAGCAGAGCATGGTTGGAACTATGAAATTGGCTGGAAGAAAAAGTTGTCAGATAACGAGTTGCTTAAAATCAACGCATTCCATATGACTCTCAATGATCGCATTTATGGTCAAAGTATAGATGCAGATACATCGATTCATTTAAATGCAGATAAATATAAAAATACTGGTGTAGAAATAAGCTACGAAAAGGCTGCGTCCGACAAATTTAGCTATAATTTAGGTGCTTCCTATGCAAACCCCCAACAGAAAAAGCATGACAAGGAATGGGAAAGAGTTGACTTTAAATTAGGTTTACATGCAGGAATTGGTTACAGCGTTGGTAAGACAAATGCCGATATTTATGCTAACTATATGGCAGAAAGAAGCCATAATGTTAAACCTATGTTAGACCTTACTCTGAACATAAAGCAACAGATTACCAAAAATGATGCTTTGAAATTTACTGTTTATAATCTGCTTGACCGTGATGATATTAGAACGGGATCTACTACAGGTACCGGTTCTATGCTGGAGGAACGCAACTGGATGCTGTCTTATGAGCACAGCTTCTGATGAAAGGCTTAGCTGATTATGCGTAGATTATTTTTCCTTGTTCTTACCGTGCTGGCTGTTGTCTATTGCTCCGGCTGTGCCGGTACTGTTGACAAGCAGAATGATGCTGCTAAAAAGCAAAGCTATGTTGTGCAGGATGTACGCGGCAAGAAACTGTCCTTTGAGTCTAAGCCTCAAAAAATAATCAGCCTGTATGTTTATGGTGACGAGGTGCTTTTAGGCTTGGTTGACCATAAGCGTATAGCAGGCCTGTCCAAATGGGTGCATGATGAGGATTTGGCCATGGGTGCAAAGGAGGCTAAGGATGTTACCCGAATTGCGGAAAGCAATCCGGAGGCTATTCTTGCACTGAAGCCTGATCTGGTGCTGCTGCCGGACAGCAGTAAGCCGGAGCAGATTTCCAGCTTGGAGGATGTAGGAATCAAGGTTTTTGTTTATCCTGCCGCTACCAGACTGAGCAATATTCCCAAGACGATTAAGGCTATCGGCGGTGCTGTAGGCGATCCGGAGCAGGCTGAAAAGCTGATTGCCGAGATGCAGAAAAAAATCAGTGCGGTTGAAGCTAAGGTTAAAAAAATGCAGCCTGAGGACAGAAAAAAAGGATTGCTCTTTCTGCGCTTTGGCGCTATCGGCGGCAAGGGGATTATCTTTAACGATATCATGACTGCTGCCGGCGTAGAGGACTGCTATGAGGCAGCACGTCATACAATTGCGGACAAACCCGGAACGAGCCGTATTTTGAGTAAGGAAGAAGTAGTACAGGCCAATCCTGACTACATAATTATCGGCACCTGGTCTCAGGGCGGTGCTTATAAATCGGGTAATGCACAGCTAGAAGAATTGTATTCCGATCCTGCTCTGGCTACAGTAACTGCTGTAAAGAAAAAGCAGGCGATTGTAATTCCGCAAGGCTATGTAAACTGCCTGTCGCAGCATGCTGCTGACAGTGTCGAGCTTCTGCATGAGGCTGTTTACGGCAAATAGACACAAAGGTCTTTGTGTGATATTAAATAACATTTTATGGGGGTGGCGGTTTTATCTGCTGCCCCTTGTTTTTTGAGGAGAAGAAATATGCTGCAAAAGAAAAACTATAGCGCTGATATTTTGCATAATATCAGGCGTTTGAGCGAAGTGAATGAGCAGAGGGATATCAAGCCTCTGATGGCGACATCCTTTCCGGGGACTCATTGTCCGCTGATGGGCGTTCTGATGACCGTGAGACAGATGCCGGAAGCAGTTACGGTTATCATCGGTACAGATGAATGCACCTACTATTCCAAGCTGCTGGCGAATATGAAAATTTTCGGCAGTCTTAAGAAAAGCTGTGTTTCCGTAGTAATAGATGATTATGATGTGACCTTCGGTACAATTAAGAAAACGAAAAAGGCCGTTGCCGAAATTTTTGAGACAGGTGCGCCTAAGTGCATAGTATTGGTAACAACCTGCGTTCTGGAAATCATCGGTGATGATTATGATGCACTCGTTGATGAGCTGGAGGAAAAGTACCATGTGCCGATTCTGCTTGTGCGTACGGAGCATTTTCAGTGTCGGGATCATCTGCCGGGTATTGAAAGAACATTGACTGCCACTGTAAAGCTGATGCGGAAAATGCCGACGGAAAATGTTGTCAATATTCTTGGCAATGGCGCTCCTTTGCAAAAAAATTCTGCTTTGCTGCAGCTGCTGGAGCAGGCCGGCGTACAGTTAGGACTGCAGCTTCCCGGCAAATGCAGTCTGCAGGATTTGGCGCTTGCAGGCAGAGCTAAGCTGAATATCGTTGTTGATGAGCTGGGATTGGAGCTGGCAAAGCAGATGCAGGCAAGGCTGGCTGTGTCTTACGTTTATTTCCCGCCGATGTGTAATCCGCACAAGGTGCTGCAGGCCTATAAGGAGCTTGCAGCTGCTTTGGAAATGGAGCTGCCGCAGATTGTTACAGAGTCTTTGGAGGAATGCCTTGCTTTGCAGCAGCAGGTACAGGATAAGCTACAGGGTATTGGCTATATATATGGCAACAGTCCGTATAACTGTTGGGAGCTGAATACTTATCTGGCAGGCTTGGGACTGCAGCCGCTGATGATACAGATGAGCACTCTGAAAAACAAGGAAGCAAAAAAAGAGTTGCTGCAATATGCGGATCCTTATGTCTGCAAGAGTGCCAATCTGGCAGCAATGGAATTTGTCTATGATAAATTAAAGCCTCAGCTGTATATAGGCAGAAGCTTTACCGACAGCCTGGAAAGAAAAGGGAGTTTCGGTATAGACAGTATGCCGGGACAGGATGTATTGGGCTTTGCAGGCTGTTTCGGCTTGCTTAAGCGTTTGCTGGATTTTACGCAGACTCAAATAGAGGAGAAGTGAATATGGCTTTGATAAGAAATTTTCCGGTGCCGTCTGACAGGATGGCAATAATCAGCACGCTGCTGAATATTGAGGATGCTGTTGTGCTGGAGTATGGTCCCGAAGGAACAACACATTTCAGCATGAATTTTTTCAATAAGCTGGGGCAGGATTACCCCAACAGACTTTTTACCACCGGTGTAGATGACAGTGATATCGTTATGGGCAGCACCGAGAATCTGGAAAGAGGTATTTTTGAGCTGGATGTGTTATATTCGCCTAAGGCTATTTTTGTGCTGACTTCTTCTGTAACCTCTATCATCGGTACGGATATCGTGGGAATTTGCGACAGCCTGCAGAGCAAGGTTCAGAGCAGGCTGATTCCTGTAAATTCCTCCGGTTTGGGCGCTGATTACAGCGCAGGCTTGCGAAAAATATACCTGCAGCTGGCCGAGCTGTTTGCCAAGCCGGCCAGTGCGAAGCAAAGCAAACGCTATAATATTTTAGGTGCATCACCGCTGCATTACAGAGCAGAATCCGATATCTGCGAAATCACAAGATTGCTGCGAGAGGGCTTCGGCTGCGAGCTGCTGCGTTGCCTTGCGATGAATATGACTACGGAGGCGCTTGCCGAGCTTAGCAGTGCCGAGCTGAATATTGTTCTTACAGCAGAAGCGGTTCCCAGTGCCGAATATCTGCAAAGCGTTACCGGTACGCCTTATGTTTATCTGCCGCCTTACGGCTATAGTCAGACGATAGAGTTTTTAAAGAGTGTTGCCGCAGTTATCAATCAGCCTGTTAAAGAAGCTATGCTGCAGCGTTTGGAGGAAAAAAACCGCAGACTGAAAATGCTTTTAAATTCTCCGCTGTTGAGCAGAACTTCGGGTACAGTATTTTTGAAGGGCGATTATGATACAGTCAAAGGCTTGGGTGCATTCTTCAAGGAGTTCAGATTTAATATTGCTCATAGCGTGTGTGCACATAAAATAACGGGCGCTGCAGCAGAAGCGGGCATAGAGTACTTTAAAGAGGAGAAGGATTATCTGCAGCTGCTGCCAGCTATCCGTCATTGTCTTATTTTGGCTGATGAGGATACTATTGCCAAGACTGATGCGACAAACCTTAAAATCTGCGTGAGCCACCCATGCTTCAGTCACAGGACTATTGCCAAGCATTTGCCGTTCATGGGAGAAAGAGGCGCCGACATGCTGTTTGAGTATATTCAGCAGTACGTGAATATGTAACTTCAATTTCGGTTGATTATTGGCAGACAAAAATCCCCTTGGGCTTTCAAGCTCAAGGGGATTAATAATTTTCAGGTCAAATTTAATTTAAGCCTTGGCAGCTTCTTCCTTAGCGTAATCCGGATCAAATTTCGGATTCAGGTAGTTTTGGTAAGCCCACGCAAGGAGTGCACCGGAAATATTGTGCCATGCGGAGAAAACAGCGCCGGGAACGGTTGCGGCAGGCAGAGCAGCGAAATGTGCTTTTGCCAGGCCGGTTGCCAAACCGGAGTTTTGCATACCAACTTCGATGGACAGGGCAACAGCCTTTTTCCAGCTGAGGCCGGTGAAGCGGGCGATGGCAAAGCCGAGAGCGTAACCGCAGCAGTTATGCAGAATAACTACCAGCAGAATCAGGCCGGGAGCCTTCAGAATCAGGTCACGGCTGGCGCCGATAACACCTGCGATAATCAGAGAAATTGCAATGGAGGATACAGCCGGCAGATAGTCGGTTGCTGCTTCGGCGAGCTTGGGCAGGAAGGATTTAACAGCCAGACCTAAGCAGATAGGCAGGATAACGATTTGAACGATGCTCCAGAACATACCGACCGGGTCAAAGTTAATCTTTTCACCGATAATCATGTAGGTGATGAACGGAGTCAGAATCGGAGAAAGCACAGTGGAAACACTGGTCATGGTTACGGAAAGTGCAACGTCGCCCTTGGACATAAAGGTGATTACGTTGGAGGAGGTACCGCCGGGGCAGGTGCCTACCAGTACAACGCCGGTAGTCAGTGCCGGGTCCAGATTAAAGGCAACGGACAGCAGGTATGCCAGGAAGGGCATTACGAAATACTGAGCGCAGCAGCCGATGAGAATATCGAGCGGGCGTTTCAGTACCAGCGCGAAGTCCTTCAGGTTCAGGGTGGTGCCCATGCCGAACATTACAATGCCGAGCATGCAGCTCAGGACGCTGATGCCGTGCACCTTGCCTAATACCCACAAAAAGTTCTGTGGCATTGTGAGGCCGAGAACCAGAAAAACAATGGCGATGATGCCAAAGAATTTGCCGATTAAAGCACAAAATTGTTTCATTATGAAATTACCTCTTTCCCTTAATAAAAAAATAATAATTTTAGAGAGTAGCGGCAATGCTCTCTCCTTTGTCTGTAATGTCCACTATTATAACAAAGACAGAAGAGGAAATAAAGAGTTTGCTGTAAAAAACGGTAAAAAATTTTAAAAACAGCAGAATTGTGTTATAATGTTAATATAAATTGCGAAAAATACGGACGGAGGTACGCTACTTGTATACTATAAGCAGAGATTACCGCAAAGAAATTGTGATTGAAAAATCACGCTTTATCTGTTCGCTGAAAAAGGTTCACAGCGAAGCAGAGGCCCAGGAGTTCATTAAGGCCGTAAAAAAAGAGTTCTGGGATGCAACGCATAACTGCTCCGCCTATATCGTGGATGACATGGCACAGCGCTCCAGTGACGATGGCGAGCCGAGCGGTACTGCCGGTATTCCTATGCTGGAGGTGTTGCGTAAGAACGGACTGACGGAAACGGCAGCCGTGGTGACGCGTTACTTTGGCGGCATTAAGCTGGGTGCGGGCGGACTGGTGCGTGCTTACAGCGGCAGCGTGGCTGGCGCTGTGAAGGAAGCTGGCCTGGCGCAGAAAATTTTGCTGGGCTATTACAGCTTTTTATATGATGTGAACAGCGTCGGACGCATTCTGAACGTGCTTTATCAGCAGCAGCTTTTTGAGATTGCCGATGTGCAGTACGACCTGCGCGCCAAGGTTATCCTCAAAATGCGCGCGGAGCAAAAGGCAGAGGCCGAGGCTTGGCTGACAGAGAACCTTAATCAGCAGATAGAGCTGGAGCAGGAGGGCACAGAGTTTGCTGAGGTGGCACTGTAGCCTTAGCTGCAACAGGCATAACGCATAAAATGCTTGCAACATATGAAAAACGATCTCCTGAATTTAGCGATGCAGACTGCTTGCGGGAGGTCGTTTTTTATGCTTCCAATAAAAAGATTCAGCTTTTATAGAAAAATTGTCCGCAGTAATGTATAATAATATGAATGAAAAGATTACTGACAGGAGGTAGAAGCGAGTGATTGAAGAAAGAGTGCCACCGCAAAATATAGAAGCGGAGCAGGCTGTGCTTGGCGCGATGCTTATTGATAAAGAAGCTATTGCCAAGGCGACCGAAGTGCTGTCGGCGGATGATTTTTACCGCGAAGCGCATCGCGTTATCTTTAGTGCGATGCTGGAGCTTTATAATAAAAATGAAGCAGTAGATATGGTTACTGTTACGGAAATCCTCAAGCGTGACAATAAGCTGGAGGACATTGGCGGCATTGCCTACATCACCAGTCTGGCGAATGTGGTGCTGACGGCGGCCAACGTCAAATACCATGCGGATATTGTTGCCGAAAAATCGGTTCTGCGTCAGCTTGTGCGCGTTTCTACCGAAATTGCGGCTATGGGCTATGAGGCCAATGAGGATGTCGGTACGCTGCTGGATACAGCGGAAAGCCGCATTCTGGAAATTTCCAACCGCAAGAAAAAGACGGATTTTACAGCAATTAACGATGTATTGATGGACAGCGTGCAGAGTATAGAAAGTTTGCTGCAGAACAAGGGCGGTCTTACAGGTCTGCCGGCAGGCTTTGCGGATTTGGACAAGCTGACGAGCGGTCTGCATCCTTCCGATTTTATTATTCTGGCAGCGCGTCCTTCCATGGGTAAAACTGCGCTGGCGCTGAACATTGTGCAGAACGTAGCGCTGCGTGCGCACAAGGTTATCGGCGGTGAACCGCGCAGTGTAGCCTTCTTCAGCCTGGAAATGAGCAAGGAGCAGCTGGTTAACCGTATGCTGTGCGCCGAAGCGGGCATCGACAGCCAGCGTCTGCGCGTAGGCGAGATGCATGACGAGGACTGGACGCACCTTTGGGATGCCTGCGATACGATGAGCCGTGCGAAAATCTATATTGATGATACGGCGGGCATTACGGCGATGGATATGCGCAGTCGTGCGCGCCGCCTGAAGGCAGAGCATGGGTTGGATTTGATTGTAGTCGATTACCTGCAGCTGATGCAGGGCAGCGGCAAGCGCAATTATTCCGGCGACCGTCAGCAGGAGGTTTCGGAAATTTCCCGCTCGCTGAAGGCCTTGGCGCGTGAGCTGGATGTGCCGGTACTGGCGCTGTCACAGCTGAGCCGTAGTGTTGAATCGCGTCAGGTTAAGCGTCCCATGCTCAGTGACCTGCGTGAATCCGGTTCTCTGGAGCAGGATGCGGATATCGTAGCATTCCTGTACCGCGAGGATTACTACAATCCGGAAACGGAAAACAAGCATACCGAGCTGATTATTGCTAAGCATCGTAACGGTCCGGTAGATACCGTTAATCTGTTCTTCCAAAAGCAGTTTACCAAATTTGTCGGCTTTACAAAGCGCGAAAGCTGAGAAAAAAATACAGCGATATAATAAAAGTCCCGGGATTTTAACATCTCGGGACTTTTTGAGTATTGCATGGAGCATTGCCTGATGGGGGTTAAAAGCGTGAAATTTATTCTCTTGGCAAAAGATTTTTTCTGATAAGTGTAAAAAAGCTTACAAGGAAGCTGCGAAGAAAAACCGAATATTTTACCTAAAATCAACAAAAAATGTTCATAAAGCTTGCGATAAGACGCGGAAAATGATATGATATTTATGCAACAAAGTGTAGTGAAGAATCTGAAGGTAATATCTGTGGCTTTCAGATGTTTTTTCATGAATAAAATTGTCTTGGGAGGCATACAAAAATGATTGATCGTTATACTCATCCTGAAATGGGTAATATCTGGACACTCGAAAATGAATTCCGTACCATGCTGAAGGTAGAAATTCTGGCTTGCGAGGCTATGAACAAACTGGGCATTGTGCCTGACGAAGCGCTGAAGGATATTCAGACGAAGGCTGACTTTCGTCTGGACCGCATTAAGGAAATTGAAGCAGTTACCAACCATGATGTTATTGCTTTCCTGACTAATGTGGCTGAGTATGTAGGCGATGCGTCCAAATACATTCACAAAGGCCTGACCTCCAGCGACGTAAAGGATACTGCACTGTGCTACATGACCGTACAATCCGCAGACCTGATTATGCGTCATCTGGAAAACTTCCATGAAATTCTGCGCCGTCGTGCCGCTGAATTCAAATATACCGTTATGATCGGCCGTACTCACGGCATCCACGCAGAACCGATGACCTTCGGTATGAAATTCCTGCTGTGGTCCGCTGAAATCGAGCGTGACATCGAACGTCTGAAACAAGCGCGTGAAATGATGGCAGTCGGCAAGCTGTCCGGTGCTGTAGGCACTTACTCCAACATTGATCCGTTTGTTGAAAAATATGTCTGCGAAAAGCTGGAGCTCACTCCGGTACGCCTGGCAACCCAGGTTATCCAACGTGACCGTCATGCACATTTCATGACTACTCTGGCAATCATCGGTTCCTCTCTGGATAAGATGGCAACCGAAATCCGTAACCTGCAACGTACCGATATCCGTGAAGCTGAAGAATATTTTGCACCCGGCCAAAAGGGTTCTTCCGCTATGCCGCATAAACGTAATCCTATCACCTGCGAAAAGGTTTCCGGTATGGCTCGCCTGCTGCGCGGCTATGCAGTAGCAGCTCTGGAGGATGTAACCCTGTGGCATGAACGCGATATCTCCCATTCTTCCGTAGAACGCGTTATTCTGCCGGACGCAACTATTGCTCTGGACCATATGCTGCGTAAATTCTCCAACATCATCGACAAACTGCTGGTATATCCTGATGCAATGATTGCCAACATGAACAAAACCGGCGGTCTGATTTTCAGCCAAAACCTGCTGATTGCTCTGGTTACCAAAGGTGTACTGCGTGAGGACGCTTACAAATGGGTACAACGCAACGCTATGGCACGCTGGCTGCAAGGCGCTGACTTCAAGACCAACGTTGAAGCTGACCCGGATATCAAGAAATATCTGACCGACGAAGAGGTTGAGCATTGCTTCGATCCGAAACCGATGCTGCGCCACGTTGACGAGATTTTTGCTAGATTTGGTTTATAATTTTGATAAGGAGTGACTGCTAATGTCATCTGTTGTAGTTTTAGGCGCCCAATGGGGCGATGAGGGTAAAGGTAAAATTGTTGACTATTTGGCGCAAAAGGCTGACGCTGTAGTTCGTTACAGCGGCGGCTCCAATGCAGGCCATACCGTTGTAGTTGACAACATTAATTATAAGCTGCGTCTGCTGCCCTCCGGCGTACTGTTTAATGATAAGACTAACGTTCTGGGCAATGGCGTTGTAATCAACCCCGGCGTTGTGCTGGCTGAAATCGCCGGCATGAAGGAAAAGGGAATTGATTGCAGCAATCTGGTTATCTCTGACCGTGCACACGTTGTTCTGCCGTATCATCAACGTCTTGATGAGCTGCAGGAGGAAGCACTGGGCAATCACAAAATCGGCACCACCAAAGGCGGCATCGGCCCCTGCTATATGGATAAGGTTGCTCGCGTAGGCATCCGTATCTGCGATCTGATGGAGCCCGAAACCTTTGCTGATAAGCTGAAGGTTAATCTGGAAGCAAAAAATGCTATTATCACCAAAATTTACGGTGCAGAACCGTTTGACTATGATACCGTACTGAAGGAATATCTGGCTTATGCAGAAGAGCTGCGTCCGTACGTTGCCGACACCGGCGTTGTTATGGATGAGCTGTTCAGCGCCGGCAAAAACGTTCTGTTTGAAGGCGCACAGGCTACCTTCCTCGATATCGACCATGGTACCTATCCGTATGTTACCAGCTCCAACCCGACTGCAGGTAATGCCTGCACCGGCAGCGGCGTAGGTCCCCGCTTCATCGACCATGTTGTCGGCGTAGTTAAGGCTTATACCACCCGCGTTGGTGAAGGCCCCTTCATCACCGAGCTGCTGGATACCGACGGCCCCGGCAACCAAATCCGCGAAACCGGCCATGAATACGGCACCGTAACCGGTCGTCCGCGTCGCTGCGGCTGGCTGGATGCTTTCATGCTGCGTTACAGCGCACGTCTGAACAGCCTTGATTATCTGGCAATTACCCGTCTGGATATCCTCGACCAAATGCCGAAGATTAAAATGTGCGTTGGCTACAAGATTGGCGATGAGGTTCTCAAACGCATTCCTGCAAGCCTGAACGTTCTGGCTAAGGTTGAGCCGATTTTCGAAGAGTTCGACGGCTGGATGACAGATATCAGCGGCATCCGCAACTATGACGAGCTGCCGGAAAACGCTAAGAAATATCTGGCTAAAATCAGCGAGGTATCCGGTGTTGAGCTGGGTATTATCTCCGTTGGTCCTAACCGTGAGCAGACCATCGTTCTGAAAGAGCTGCTGTAAGCTTAGGCTGCTGAAAAAACAGCAAAAATATTTTAAAAAGTACTTGACTTTCCTTGTGTTAGTCTGTATACTATTAATGTTGCTAATTTATGGCGACAAATGATTCACTAGCTCAGTTGGTAGAGCACCTGACTTTTAATCAGGGTGTCCCGAGTTCGAGTCTCGGGTGGATCACCAACGAAAATATGCCGTTCTTCGAAAGAAGAACGGCTTTTTTGTATTTGCGGATACAAATTCCGGCAAAACAGAATAAAGTCCTGAAAATTTCTTCCTTGCTAATCAATTCCTGCGGTAGTAATATGTAAGTGATAAGCAAAGATTTTACAGACTTTTTCGGAGGTGCTTTGATGAAAATAGTAGTTATGGAGCCGTTAGGCGTAAAGATGGAACAGATAAATGCACTGGCAGCGCCGTTGCAGGCTGCAGGCCATGATTTCGTTTATTATACCGCAAAAGAAACCAACCAGACGAAGCTGCTGGCGCGCGTGCAGGATGCAGATATTATCATGCTGGCCAACCAGCCGCTGAGTGCGGAGATTATCAACGCCTGCCCTAATTTGAAAATGCTGTCCGTGGCCTTTACCGGCGTAGACCATATTGCGCTGGCTGCCTGCCGTGAGCGCGGAATTTTAGTGTGCAATGCCGCAGGCTATTCCACCAATGCGGTAGCAGAGCTGACCTTCGGTTTGGCTATCAGCGTTATCCGCAACATCGTCCCCTGTGATGCACGCTGCCGTCAGGCAGGAACGAAGGATGGCCTGGTAGGCTTTGAGCTTTTTGGCAAAACCTTCGGCGTAGTCGGCACCGGTGCGATTGGCAGCAGAGTGGCGAAGATTGCCGCTGCCTTCGGCTGCAAGGTGCTGGCATACAGCCGTACTCCGAAGGCAGAGCTGCAGGCTGACGGTGTAAGCTATGTAAGTCTGGATGAGCTTTTGGCTGCCAGCGATTTTGTCAGCCTGCATGTGCCGCTGACGGAC
>OHMK01000076.1_pt1 | contig 57936 bp, 56 predicted proteins | sample 1569291 | NCBI WGS metagenome assembly OHMK01 (sample SAMEA3879517, study PRJEB24766) | human gut metagenome | biome: human-associated habitat; feature: feces | place: USA | collected 1985/1987 | reverse complement strand
CATACCAATGATATAGACATTCTCCGGAACCGCAAATTTCTCATCGGAATACAGAAGCTGCAACGCATTTCCGCGTTTATCGTTTTCAATCAGCATAAACAGCTCACCGAAGATCTTACTCAAATTACCGCGATTGATTTCATCAATGATAAAGAAATACTCATTATCACTATCTATCTCGGCCTTCTTACAGAAGTTATAGAATGCTCCCTTCTTCAGTTCAAATCCTGTAGAAGATGGGCGAAAACCCATAATGAAGTCTTCATATGAATAACTCTGGTGAAACTGCACCATCATCACACGCTCTACATCTTTTACACCCATCATAGAATAGGCCAAGCGCTTAGCAGCATATGTTTTTCCTACACCTGGTGCACCCTGCAAGATAATATTTTTCTTATTTCTAAGCAAGCCAACTAATCTGGTATAATTATCTTCAGACATGTACACATCATCCAGGAAATTTTCTGCTGTGTACTCTGGATAGGTAAGTTCCTGCTCGTCGTCAACCATATCATCGTCTTCAAATAAGTCTTTGATTTCCTGCACAAAATCACTATATGGAGTAATATCAGTCAATGTTTTCTGCGGTGCCTGATGGTTAATTGTCCAATTTCCCTTATTGATCCAGTTAACTTTCCTGACATTTGAATACTCGTCTGTACGATCAGCATCATATTCGTAGTCAGACTCAACTATTCCTTTACCAAGAATGCCATTGTTTCCTTTCTTCGCAAATACAATGTCGCCAACCTTGATATCATGGACAAACTGCCATGTGGCATGAGCTGAATTCTTATAAGAGCTGCTATCGCCATATTCCTGCTTCATCTGCTGTTTCATTTCATCTTTAGAACTGAATATTCCAAGATCTCCAATCTCACCCCAGCCCAGCAACATATAACCGTTCTTATAACACTCTTCCCATTTATCAGCGTTTTGTCCCGGAGCATAAATCCAGTAATGAATAGTATCGACATCACTATCTGCAAGAGCATCACTATCATTCGTTTTCTTACTCTTTGCATCAGAGACCCCTTTTTTGAAAATATCCGATGCCATCTCAGCTGTTAACTCCACTGACTTGCCTGCTTCCGTAAGTGTCCACACACCTCTTACGCTTTTATCAATATATCCTGCTCCAACGAGATAGTTTCTGGCGAAAGCAACTTCATTTTCAAATTTGTTAACTTTCGTTTTACCTCTTGTTTCGTTTATCACATCATCCGACAGATGCTCGTTTTCAATGATTTTCTTTCTTGCCTCTACCGGTGTGGCAGATCCTCCCAAATCACGTAGTGCCTGTAATAATGGCATAAACCATTTGAGAAATTCTGCTTTAGAAGTCTTTTTTCCTTTTTCAATAGACTTCTCTTGATTTACTTTCTCAGAGATAACCCATGCCATATAAGATAAATCTGGGAAGCTCTTGTATTCGTATTGTCCCGCTTCCAGAACTTTTTTACACAGATCCTTTATTTCAAAATAATCTGCTGCATATGGAACTTTCTTCAATTTCTTCTCAGCGGCTACAACAAATTCGCCCGGCATATTCTGAGCATTAGATATAAACCATCGATTTCTGGAATCCAAGTTGATAAATGTATAAGGACGAATCCAATAAAGACCCATCGTAATATTCCAGCGAATACAAAGCTGATCATGTACCTTGTCATAAGCCTCGGAGAATTTCTGACGGTTATCCTCTGTGTCATTGTCAGCCAATGCAAGAGCTACCTCAAACAAACTCCACAAGTTATCAATATCATTTGCTTTTCTATCATCCTTAAATCCATAGAATGTCGCTTTCAGATTATTGAGAACCGGAATTCCATCAAAATTGCTCGGCACCGTTGCAGAAATTTCGAATTCTGACGCAATCCCATTAAGAATAGCGATTCTATTAGCATTTGTGATTCCTTTGTTAAATGTACCAAAGATGGTAAACGGATCAATATCAATAATCTCATCGCCACTTTCAAGTTTCGGAACACTAATTCCAGTTGCGTCATACACCGCATATATTTTCTGAATAAGAGTCTTTCTATCGGTCTTGAAATGAAGAAGTTTAGTAGCAAACTCTGTGTAAAAATCTATCCAATCATATTGCATTTAAAGAAGTACCTCCTTATGCATTATTTCATCTAACGTTTCTGCATCATGCCTGAAAGTTGCAATCCGTAACACAATCTCAAAATCGTTTGAACTGTTGTAAGCATTCATCTCAAATGAGTATTCTTGTGTAACCTCCTGACTCGATGCTTTGTACATCATTTGAGTATAAAAAAATGAGCTTTTCCAAAAGATTTCCATTACCTGAAAAAGTCCGGAAATACACCATTTTCAGTTCATTATTTATCTTTTCATGACATTGAGACCACTGTCTCATTCTGTGTATCATTGTCCAAACTTAGTATAAACTTTTTTTCTATAATCGGCAACTTAAATTCTATGGATTTCAGCCACTGACCATTATGTTATACTGATTATATAAGAAATTCAAGCATAATTATGTACCCAACCAAAGATGGCTTAACCAAGATAGAAACTACCTTTTATGAAGATACTGTATGGCTGTCCATAGACCAGATAGCAGAGCTGTTTCAATGTGACCGCAGTGTTATAGTAAAACATGTACGTAACATTTTCAAAGAGGGGGAATTAGATAAAAATTCAGTGTTGGCAAAATTTGCCTACACTGCCACAGATGGCAAAAAATATAATGTAGATTGCTATAACCTTGACGTCATTATCTCCGTAGGTTACCGAGTGAAATCCCATCGTGGTACACAGTTCCGTATCTGGACTATGGGAATATTAAAAGAATACATGAAAAAATGATTTGCATTAGACGATGACCGATTGAAGTTTTCCGTATCGTTGCTATTTCACTTTCGATAAGCTGCTGCCTGCTCGAAACTAAGCGGTAACTCAAATGAAAGAGAACTCCTACCTATTTGCAATAGCTGCCTGTGATTCCATTAATAACTGCTACAACTGAAATATCATACACACAAACCACAGAATAACTGTCGCTAATAAAAATTTTATTCCCTTGCTATACCATTTTGCTTTTAAACTGCATATTTTAGAATTTGTATGTATCTGTTCTTCTAAATCGTCTACAATTTCTCTTTCATTCATATCTTTTACAGCATTCTTATAATTCTCTAATGTCATGCTTCCAATAGAGCCAAAGAAAAAAATAGACGGTGAATTATTAAGATTTTTCACTCTTGCAATAATAGATAACATAAAACACAAAATAGAAATAAAGCTTGCTAAATATAGTAATGCCACTAGAATAGTCGCTATGATTTCCCCGCCAGATAATTCTGCCAGCCTTGAAACCTCCGTTATTCTATGAAACGCACGGGGCAGGCCCTTTTCGAATATAACACCTATTAGAACCCCTGCTAATGCTAATGCAAATGAAACTTTTGTATCCATATTTCCTATCCATGTATTTATGATACCTAACGTTTCATAAGCATCTTCTTTTTTAAACGCTCTATTTTCTTGCGTTAGATTATTATTGTTTTCCATGGTTAGTACCCCCTTATTTTCTTTATTGTTTGTAAATACCCTTCAAAGTTTTTTCTTCTTTCATTCTTTACTCTATAATTAACCAGTGCTCTTTCTATTTCATTATAAAGCTTATACAAGATATGTTCCTTATTCGCCCAATTTAATGTTGCAGTTTCTAAGTCTACCCAATAATCTGATAATTCCGCCATAACAAGCATCACATCAAACGATTTGGAATATTCTTGAAAGTAATCATAAATTCCTATTAAATAACAACCTAATTCTAATGACACTTCTTTTGATGTTTTCCCTAGCAATCTTCCTAATTCATATTCCTTTTCTATCATTAAAATCAAATCCTTTTTTCCCACCTTATCCATGTACTGATATTCATGGTAGTGTACTTTAGAAAGAATGCTCTTAATATCTACATAATAATCTTTTAGTATTTCTTGCAATTCTTTTTTAGCAGTATCTCTTTCATCAAAAGCCCTTAATTTTGCTACATTTTCATTATTATATTTATCTTCGTAATCCTGATTTTCTCTTTTTATTTTATCCTCTAAGACAGCAAGTTGCTTTTCTCTTTGTATAAGTTTATCTTGCAATCTCTCGATTTCTCTAATGCCATCTGCCAATCCTTCAAATGTATCCGATTCTACTGTTGTATCTTCTTCTATTTTGATTGGTTTTCCTAAATCCTCTGAAAACTCCAAATAATAATCCTTTGCCACATAGCCTTCGTTCATTTGAGCATACAATTTATCAAAGAACACGAGTGCCTTGTAAATGTTATCCCCTGTAATCTTATCTGCCAGCAGAGAGCGTTTCTTAGCCTTTGCAGATACCAGCAGTTCCTCTGCATCATCTATTTTATCATAAGTCTTGTACAAATGGTTCTCTAAATCTGTTTTTCTTCGCTGATAATGCTTATCCTCATAATCAAGAGAATCCATATCTGATAAAATAGTATCTTTATTATGATATAGCTTTCTTAATTGTATTTTATAATTTTCTATTTCCTGATCTAATGCACTAGTATCTACTTCCATATTTATTTTGTTGCGGATTAAATCCGAAAATTTAGGATTACTAACCAGTTTACTAATCACCTCTGCAACAGAAGCATCCAGCATTTCTTCATGCACCGCAGACAGGACATTTCAAAATTCCTGATAATAGATGAATCTTTTCTCTGTTCTGGTGTTAGCTCTGGTGGAATCAAATTTTCCTTCACCGCATCCGTGTGAATATGGTAGTTCACCTTTGATAAAGCCCTGTTCAAGTTCCAGTCCAATGAAAATCGACTATTTTCATCTTGTTTTAACCTGCGGTAATCTTTCATAATATACAGTTGAAATTCCGGAGAAATCCATGTAGCAAATGCCATTGCAATATCGCTATGTGCATAAGTTCCTCCACCATATCTGCCTGCTTTTGACACTATTCCAATAGCATTGGTCTGTTCAATCCATTTGGTTGGCGTCATAACAAACCTGTTTAATCCTGCCTCACTTCTAACCGCCTCGAATTGCACACGGTTAAAATCTGGATTATGAAGTTCTTCCCAAACAGCCAAAAACTCAACTGTATTTCTGTTTCGCATCCAGTTCTGAATGACAAATCTGGGATCATTATCATTTCTATATTTTGCAATATCTGTCAACGAAATATATTCATTTTCAAAATCTTTCGTGTAAATCCCAATATCAATTCCTTTTGCGTGAATAATTTCCCTAACTATTTTATTTGCCATCTCTATTCCTCCACCATGTTCTCCATCTGTTCCAACTTCTGCAAGGCTTTCATATACGCCATTACAAATTGATAATTGACTTTTTGAAAATTATTGTTCTCAAGTTTCTATCAAAATTAGAAAAAGCCCAAACCACAAGGGTTTGAGCTTCATTTGCGCATTCACGGTATTCTTGCAATAATAGTAATATCTGGTCTTGTTATCTTTTCTCCCTGCTTTGGCAATATTTCCATACATTCCTTTTTCACAGCAAAGACATTTTAATATTCTGGACAAAATATGTGCATGTTCCGGATCATGAATTTTTTCACGCCTGTAATTATTTTTTGAACGCTTTTCCTGTGCAAGCTCCCAGTCTTCCTCGGCAATAATTGCTTCATGAACTCCCTCATAAACAGGGAAATTCATTCAGCATACGCATAAATTCCTGACGACCTTTTATATTCTTACCGGAATGCCCTTCATCGGAATATTCTCCCACAATCTCCATATCCTGAAATTCTGCATATTTCCTAAGCTTGTCCTTCTGTGCATCCAAGCTGTAACCATCCACCTGAATTGCTGTTGATACACGAGTATATATGTAGCATTTTGTTTTCTTTTTCAATACATTCACTCCCCTCTACTGTGGTAAAATCAAAGTTGGATTTTTCAACAGCGTTGCAATCACCGGAGTATATTTAGATACTCCATAGTCTTCAACAATACTGGTTATTCTAGCCCCTGCATCCTTTGATGAAGCCCCACATAAGAAAACCCTTTCATCAGCAGTTCCATAATCCAATACGATAAATCGATCATGAAATATACCGCCTGTCTTTTTCATTGACAAATTTACTGTTGGGTACTCCTTGCAGAAATCTATAAATTCTATGTTGTGAAGTTTATTATTTCCAACATTATCACTGAATAAAATAATAGTTACTCCGGCCGGAGAATTCTTAAGGTGTACCAGCGTCCTTAAGCCAATATAATTGTCAACGACATATATTGACGACTTTGCCTGCTTATAAATGGACTCATATACCTCATCTGCACTACTAAATTTTGCGTTAAACATGAGCCACTTGTCATCATCATCTGAAACAAAGCTGTTCATCATATCAGCCAACTCAGATTTTGTCACAACATCCTTCAAGCCTTCTGCAACATCTGAAATCTGTTTTTCCAAAGATATCATATTTGAATTGATTTTATTAATTTCTATTCTGTTGTTAGCAGTTTCCATGCTTAACTGAAGTATTTCCCGCTGACCTATTAAATCACGATTTTCTAATATGTAATCTTTCATTTTCTTAAAGGTTCTTATTAATGCCTTGCTCTGTTTAACAGCCAACGGTCCTTTCAAGACAGTCATCAGCATATATAATCCTTGCTCTGTAAATACATGAGGATTATAACGACTTTTTGAACTTATATTTGCGGTACAATTTTTGTACCGCAAATCTTCTAATTCCTCATCTGTCAATTCAAACATAAAATCTTCATCAAATTTTTCAATATTATTTTTTACCTGTCTATTAAATCCCTTCGTATCATAGCCATATATCTCTGCTAAATCAGCATCAAGCAATACCCTTTTACCCCTAATTTTATACAGTTTTTCTTTTAGATATTCTTCTGTTACTTCTATTACTGTAACATCGATTTCTTTCTTTTTATCTTCTGCCATAGAACTCCTCCATCCATTTTGCGGTCAAAAAAATCGTCCGCAATTCTCATATGAACATATTGCTGACATCAGCAATATGTCCGATTTGTTATTATTGTTCTATTATTTCTGTTAATCATTTTCTTTTCCATATTAAACTTTCTCCTCCCACATTGAACCATTTTACTGACGCCAGTAAAATGGTCTATTCCTCTTTTTCCCTCAGTTTGTCATAATATGCTTTATACCTATAGATCGTCCTCTCACTGACATTGTTCCGCTTCGCAATTTCTACCATTGTCATGCCGCTCTCATATCCAACAACAAAATCATTATAAATTGCCATCCACTTGGCGTTATGTTTCTGACGACCGCTTAACTTACGATTTCTGTAATACTCCAATTCCTCCCGAAGTTTTGCATTCTCTTTTTCCAACTCCTCAATTCTTTTTAATGCCTCTTCAATATTTATAACTTTATCCATCTCAGTGTTCCTCCAATATGCCATTTTCATTTTGTCTATATCATATCAATCAAGCTTCTATATGTCAATTTGATTTTGTCATCATTTAATTCTAAGCATAAAAAAGGAACCGATCTCTCGATTCCTTCTCATTCCTATATTCTCTTTACTATTTCTTCCTCGTCAACAGGCACACCGTCTCACAGAACATATTTTATCGCAAGGCTTTTGCTGCTTCAACATCATTAAAGGAAATTTTCTTTGTAGCTAATGCCTCTCTGTACTCTCCCCAAGTCCGTTTAATTGAGGATTCGCTTTTTTTAATTTCACTAAAATCAAAAAAATGCAATTCTTTTCATCTCCTTAGATTCTCATCTATTTTAAAACAAAGCTTTCTTTTGATCTCATCGCATTACTAAATTCGTCAAACACAACATGCTGTAAAGCAATACCAGCCTCGTCCGCAAACTGACAAATCGCATATAAAGCTTGATCATAATTTTCTCCAGTTTCTAGATTATACTCAAACGTATCTATGAAACGATCAAACATCCGTCTTTGACGCTCTTCACATTTAGCAACATGCTGTTTGAATTCTTCATGATATTCATTCATTTCACGAATAGATTCCTGAAGTATTGCTTTCATCCTATCATTTTCTTCCGCATTTAGCTTTGCGTTCTTGATGATTTCACGTGTACACGTAACTACATAACTTGCTGTAGTATATACAACCATTGGAAGAATCGGATTTACAGCAGAACCCATAATAGCTCCGACTGCCTTGGTAAAATATATGGTGGTCGCAGCTTTAGCCGTTGTATCCACTAACTGCTCGTTAAGTTGCTGCTCGTCAATTTCTCCACGTGCATATGAATAAAGTGCCACTCCTCCATCAATAATTCCACCTGCCATAACTGTTGCAGCAGCTGAATCACTAAGTAAAGCACTTCCAGCTTTTATTCCTTTATATCGAATTGCCGTACTTACAACACCTGTTGCTCCACCCCTTGCTGCTCCTTTTATTGCATCGGCTCCAACATCATGTAATGCCTCGGCCAGTTCTTTTTTATCCTGAAATACTTCAAACATATTTGTAACCCCGGATAATATTCCTGTTGTTACAAAACTAGCCTTGGCCATATTGGCCGCTGTACACTTCATTTCAGCTTTGACTGCTTTTCTTTCAAATGCTTTTGCATACTTTTCAGGCGATTCATATGCCATTTGAACTTCTTCAAAAGTAGTTCCTCCCGAAGAAGCACCACCATAATGCAATTCATCTGTTAAATGTTCGTGAACATCCTTAAAGTCTTCTGCATGTATACTTCCTGATTCAGCTCTACTTTTGGCCAGTTTTTTTGCCTCATCTAACATAGAGCCCTCAGCATTATAATGTTCGTCTTTACGGATAAGTCTGTCCATGCCTTTATATTTGCCCCAGTGTCCCTTCTGTCCACCAGCCTGATCAAATACACTTCTTGCAGCACTATTCTCTACATCTTTATTTGAAGACTTTACAAATTTAGCCTGAACCTCTTTCTGTACCTTGCCGCCTTCTTTGATTAATATATCTGCCGCTGCTCCTTGGTCATAAACATCTGTGACAACTGCACGAGCCGACATCCCCTTCCCTGCTGCATCAGCATTGAATTTTGCGGCCTCAATATACTCAAACAGATTACCTTTCTGCTGATCAAAATGACCGTTCTGAATAATAGGAGCACCCATTTTCCATCTAAATAAATCCATTCCATCAACAGCTGCATTGGTACTATTTTGAGCGTTCACGGATGCCATATTACCAACTAAGTTACCTGTTGTTTTAGATGCGTCTTTCGCCACTTTCTTAAAAATCGACATATGCACCTCCTACAGTAATGCTGCAATTGCAATTGCTATAACTATCGCTCCAATAAGTCTTACAAGGCGCCATGTATAGAGCCTACTAGCAGGAAGACTTCTGAACTTAAAAAATATAGGAAAAGCCACAGCCCCACATAGTATGAATAAGATACCCTTAAGGACACTCGTACTCATTGATAAACATCCCAAAGCTATCAGTATGCCTACCGCAAAGAAATTAACTACAAGTATTTTATTTGCTTCTGGTTTCCATATAATGTCACCAACCTGTGCCTCTTCAGCAACCATCGTATATGTATCTTTTTTTATCTGCTTAAGGCTCTTTGTAGATGCACTCAATGCCTCATTAGCCTCTTTTGACACCTCACCCTTTGAATTAAGAATAGGTGTAGACAATACATGATAATATACCTGTGCCATTAGCCATGAAACATGCAACGTTTTCTGTTCAACAACAGATAAACTGTCAAAATCTATCATTCCATCCACATCTACTGGATGAGCATTTTTTATTCGCTCAAGTTCCTGCAAGAATGGAGCAAACATTCTATTTAACTTCTTAATAAAACTCGAATAGTTATCGGACATTTTTGCAATGCCTTCCATTCCAGTTATCATTATATTCATCTGTGATACAGCTTCTTCTGCTTCTGCATGTATCTTCTTAGCCTCTACTAGTTTTTCCTTTCCTTTAGCCCCTGCAATAACTGCTGCCACAGCTACAATAGGAGCCACAACTACTCCGGCAAGAATCAGCTTCCCGCCTGCCATTCCTAATCCACCTGCTGCCTTGGCACCTCCACCAAACCAAGCTAATGTAGCATTAGTTTTTGCTGCACCAGAAAGGGCTGCAATAGCTGTTCCTGTTGATGCTGTTCCAAACATCATTGCTCCGCCGTAAGAAGCGATACCAACCAATGCACCTGTTCCTAAAGCAGCAAAACCAGCTTTAGCAACTTCGTTAGCCGTCATAGATGCATTCTGAATATTCATAAGCATCTGCTTGGGTTCTTCATCAGAACCTATGAATTCCATGTTAGTATCGATTCTTCTATCCATCTCGACATTTTTAAATGTACCAAACGCAGTCACAAAAGTATCCATCCCCTCTGCCCAAGCGTTCACTTTAACTTTTCCTAGATTCTCCAAACGTTTAGTTGTCTGTTTCTTCTGTGACTCAAACTTATTTTTTGCGTTATCATACATTGATTGAGCCTCATTCAATAGGCTCTCTATTTCTTCTTTATGGGTAATCGGTTCTAATAGTCCCACAGCTGCCACCGCCCTCTCATTTGGTGTAATCATTAATCCAAATCAAATGTTTTCTTAATAAGCTTATCTATTACTTGAGCATCAAGACTTCCATCGTCACCATCACATGTAATAATCAAATTTTTACCCTCAATTATTCCATGTTCTGCATAATAAGCTTTCTTATTTTCCCAACGTGCCATATAACCTGGGTCTGTTGGCATGCCAACATGCTCCCAATACCAGAAAATATCATCATCGTCTGGATCATATGCAACGAAATCTGGTCTAAACTTCTTATCGCCTACGGTAACTTCTGGCTCATAATCATAGTTAATCTTATTGCTTAACAAATGGTCTGCAATAACAACCTCCGACTTAGAACGCACAATGGTAATACGACCACTTGTAAAATAGTACTCCATACGAATGCTTGTCTTGACCATTTTTCAAGTATAGCCGGGGTGATATAGTTTAATTTGATTTCTTCTTCAGTCATCTGACTTTTATCTATCATTGATTGTCACCCTCCTTTTCTTCCACATACTCCATGATGTCGCCAAAATCAGAATGTAATACATGACATATCCTGCCAAGGACATCTAGTGAAACTTCTTCATTCTTTCGAATACGTGTCATTGTATTTGGTGCTATATCAGCCGCCTTTCTAAGTTCAACCATAGTCACATTCTTATCTTCAAGAACCTTATATAATCTGTTATATGATACAGCCATCTCTTAAAACCTCTCACAATAAAACGATACAATTCGTTACATTACAACACTGTAATAATCATATCATCAAAAGCAAAAATTCGCAACATATTGCGAACCATATGCTGCGAATTCAAAACATCATATTATGTAATTACAGAGCCTTTTTGCCTTTTGCCATTTCGAACATAGACCTTCTCATATTATCTCGCCATTCTTTATTTGCGATGCACATTCCACCATAACAATGGTCTCGAAACATGCAAGTTTCACATATAATCTGGTCTATACTTTGCATTAACAACTCATCATCAGATGGGAGTTCATACGACTTTATTTTCTTGATGTTGTCCGGATTTCGAAGTCCAAAATCTATCATCTTACCATTGCTAGTCTTTAGATACCTGTAAACTTCTGCAAAGAAGCTAAAGCAATCTCCAAACCCTTCCTTCGACATCCATACATGGTCTTCTTTGCCATCAAAGCATTCTCCATCCATAAACATACCGCAGACATATATTCGCTTGAAACAAATATTATCTTTATTGATTTTCTCAACCTGTCCAGCAAATTCTAAAGCTGTTTCAAAATAGCACATTTCAAACCAACCTCGCACATTTTTACCAGACCTCATAAGAATATCGAGATACTCATCATAGGTTAGTTTGTCTCCACCTACTACATCCCCCATAGAATCGGGATCAAAATCAATAGTCCCATACTCTGATTGCACACAGGTTTTTGTGCCATAAAACTCTTTCTTAAGTTTCTGCCACTTTGAATCTTTTTGTTTGTTACTCATTCTTCTACCTCCAAAAATTAGTAAGTGCTACCACTTGGCAGCCTAACATGCTAATCATGGTAGATATAAAATGCTAACATTCTTATCTACTCAACCCACTAATAACACTCTTGTCTACACAACCTATTCCAAGCAATCTCATCAGCAGGCGTTTTACTATTTTTCTACGCTCATCTAAGCCATCACTCTCAGCAAGTCAAAATCTTCCGAAACCCTTTATTTCAAGCCTTTTCGAGCATATCTACAATTTCTATTTCTGTACTTTACTTAACAAACAGACACTCTCCACATGCACAGTCATCCCAAACTGGTCCACGCCCCGTACCTTCCGGATCTCATATCCACCATCGCAGAGGATCTTCAGGTCTCTGGCAAGGGTGGCGGAGTCGCAGCTGACGTATACGATGCGTTCGGGCTGCATGCGGAGCATAGTGTTTAAGCAGGCATCATCACAGCCTTTTCGGGGTGGATCTACGACAATGACATCCGGATGGAGCATTTCATCGGAAGATGCTTCTGTGGTTGCCTTTTTGTAGAATTCCGGCAGGACTTCCTCTGCTTTGCCCACGAAAAACTCAGCATTTTCAATATGGTTTCTCTTTGCATTCTCTCTGGCATCATCGATAGCCTGGGGGATGATCTCCACGCCGCACACCTTTTTGGCTTTACCCGCCAGGAAGAGAGAGATGGTTCCGATACCACAGTAGAGATCCCAAACGGTCTCTTTTCCGGTCAGTCCCGCATATTCCAACGCCAGGCTGTAAAGCTTCTCGGTCTGTACGGGATTTACCTGATAGAAGGAGAGGGGAGAGATCTTGAAGGTTAATGCATCCCCGGTATAAGGGTAATTTTCTTTCTGCATGTCCCTTACGTGGATCGTATCCTCAATGGTGCTCTCACCCCAGAGATTATGGATCTCGGTACCCATGATCACATTGGTTTTCTCGGTATTGATACTGACTGACACACTTGTCATACCTTGGATTTCTGCCAGTGCAGCCAATAATTCTCCCTGATTTGGTAAAAACTCATTCGTATTCTTCTGTACTCCGGCAGTAGAGTATGACATTTTTGTCATTTTCTTATTAATGACCAGACATACCATCAACTGTCCACTGGTGAATCCTTTCCGGATCAACACATGACGTACCAAGCCTTTTCCTGTGACTTCGTCATAGGCAGTCACTTTGTTTTTCCGCATATAGGAGAGTATGGTTTCGAGGATCTGCTGATTCTCGGAAGCACCGAGAGCGCAGTCTGTATTGGCGATAATTGTATGGGTGCGTCCGGCATAGAAACCGGTGATGACATTACCGTCTCTATCAGTTCCTATGGGGTACTGCGCTTTATTACGATAGTGGAAGGGTTCCTCCATGCCTACAATGGGCTGCATGCGTTCATCAATGTATTCCGCATCGAACCCACCGATCCGGATCAGATTATTACGGATCTTCTGTTCCTTGAAATGCAGCTGCTCGGAGTAGGAGAGTGCCTGCAGCTGGCAGCCGCCGCACTGTCTGTGGTATGTACATTTCGGTTCCACACGAAAAGGAGAAGGCTGTAACACCTTCTCTAATCTGGCATAAGCGTAATGTTTTTTACTTTTTATGATCTTGGCTTCCACCTGATCGCCGATAACAGCATCTTTGATAAAGAGGGTAAAACCGTCTACTTTACCGATTCCTTCTCCGTCACTTCCCATATCCTCTATGGTTACCGTTACACGATCGTTCTTTTTAAATTCCATAAATATCCTTATGCCTTTCCGTAACCTGCAAACTTTTTTGTACTTTAGTGCCATATTCTAAAATAGCTTACGCAGGCTCTTGTTTGCGTGTGAAAAATTTTCTCAGCAAAGTTCCTCAGCGAGTTTCTCGATCTCGCCCTTGTTCTGCGCATTCATGGCAGACTTGATGCTAACTGTAGTCTCCGTAAATGTCAGATTCTTGCTTTTTTCAAACATTCCAAGGATCAGTTTGCCTGCCATGGGTGCCCAGGTGCCGTTCTCAATGATTGCCACCTTACGATTCTGGTAATTACGCTCGGTCAGACCTTCGATAAAACTGCGCATGCAGGGGAAAAGGTCTCCATTATAAGTAATACCCGCCAGCACCAGTCTGTCATAACGGAAAGCATCGGCAACAGCTTTTGCCTTATCGCATCTTGCCAGATCATATAGTACTGTTTTCTGTCCTTTTTCGTGCAAAACATCCGCGAGGTATTCTGCAGCATTTCTGGTATTGCCGTAGACAGAAGCATAGGCAATCACCACTCCGGATTCTTCCGGCTGATAAGAAGACCACTTATCATATTTTTCCAGATAGAATCCCAGATTCTCCTTAAGTACCGGACCGTGAAGAGAGCAGATGGTCCAAATGTCCAGTCCTGCCGCTTTTTTCAGAACAGCCTGTACCTGCGGACCGTATTTTCCGACGATGCCGATATAGTAACGCCGTGCCTCGTCCGCCCATTCTTCCTCTGCATCCAGCGCACCGAATTTACCAAAGCCATCTGCGGCAAACAGTATTTTCTCGGTTGCTTCATAAGTCATCATAACCTCCGGCCAATGCACCATGGGAGCATAGACAAAATGCAGGCTGTGCTGTCCAAGCTCCAGGACGCCATCATTCGCCGCAACAATGCGTTGTTCCGCAGGTAATCCCTGATCAGCGAAAAACTCCGGGAAAAACTGTTCCATGAACTGGAATCCCTTAGCTGTGGATACTACTGTGACTTTGGGATATTTTTTCAGAAAAGCCGGAATACTGGCGGAATGATCCGGTTCCATATGCTGTATAACAAGATAATCGGGCATTTTCCCATCAAGAACCTGTTCCACATTGTTCAGCCATTCTTCGGTGAAAAATCCATCCACTGTGTCCATAACGGCGATTTTATCATCCAGGATCACATAGGAATTGTAAGACATTCCGTTCGGAACCTTATACTGTCCCTCAAACAGATCTACCTGATGATCGTTTACACCCACATATTTTACACATGCACTGATTTCCATATGTTTCCTCTCTTTCCTGTCTGTTCATAGAATTTGTAGTATTTATTCTGTTATTTATTCCATTTTGGTAGCGCGCAGATTGGATTCAAACAATCTGTTGTAACCCAGCCAGCCACTGTTTTCACTGTTATTTTCCAGAATTTCCTTAAAGGTCTCCATTTTGGCATCCGTATCATCCGCATAATTCAGAGCCACTGCCTCGATCAGCGCCGGCACCTTTGGGGAGCCGTATTCCAGTTTACCGTGATGCGCCAGAATACAATGCTGTAATTCTGCCAGCAGATTGTGAGGGAATCCGTCGATCTTAGCGGCACGTTCCCCAACCATCTGTGCGCCCATCACGATATGCCCCAATAACTGACCGTCATCGGTATAATCATTCACCGGAAATGCAGAGATCTCTTTTACTTTTCCGATATCATGACACATAGCCGCTGTCAGAAGCAGATCTCTCTGTAAAATAGGATAAGCAGAACAGTAGTAGTCACATAATTTGGTAACACTCAGAGTATGCTCCAACAGTCCGCCTACGAAACCGTGATGCACTGTCTTGGCTGCAGAAGAGTTGCAGAATTTCTTTGCGAAATCTGCATCGTCAATAAACAGATCCTGCAACAGCTGGTGCAAATAGGTGTTCTTAATGCTTCCGATCAGAGTCTTTAATTCATTGTACATAGTGTCGATGCCTTTGGAGCTCACCGGCAGATAATCGGATGGATTATATTCTCCTTCATGGCAGACACGGATACGCTTCACGCTGATCTGAAGCTGCCCCTGGAAATTTGTCACATCACCGTATACCTCTATGTAATCCAGATCATCATAATCACCGATGCCCGGATTGTTCGGCTCCCATACCTTGGCGTCGATAGTTCCGGTCTTATCCTGTAAAATCACGCTTTCATAGGGTTTACCGTTCTTGGTAACAGCCTCCTGTTTATGTTTGCACAGATAAATATCAAATACTCTGTCGCCTTCTTTTAACTCTTTAATAAATTTCATATTGTTGTCCAAACCTTTCTGTCAATCTATTTCAACACCGTTAATGTGATGTCGAATTTCATCTCTTTATATTCCTGCTGTGACTGCCGCATAATCGTCAGTTCTACACTATCTCCCGGTTTCATACTGAGCAGAGAGTTCGTATACTCGTCAAAGCTGATGATCATGCGTTCACCGAATCCTGTGATGACATCTCCCTGCTGGATTCCCGCCAGCATTGCAGGAGAGTCCATTTCTACCTCTTTAATATAAGCTCCGTAAGGAACCCCAAGTTCGCTATTGGCTTCCTCTGTGACATCCACACCCTTAAGACCCAGATAGGCGAATTTTTCTCCATTCGACATTTTCTCGATATGACGCTTCAATTCCGTAATACCGTAAGCACAAACCATATTTTTCATATCTGTGGCAGATTTGCCATTGGTAATGATACCAATGACCTGTCCCTGAAGATTGAATAATACACCGCCTGCATTCTGACTGCCTACAATATTCGTCTGCAGAATCCGATAAGTGGTATCCGATGCCGCCGACTCACTGGCAGAAGAAGTAATGATGCCATATCCCAGTGAGCCGTTCGTACCCATGGGACGCCCCAAAGCCACCACCGGAAGTCCGGCAATATCTTTGATATTAGAAGATCCCAAAGTAGCGATCGTAATATCATTCTTCAGAAAATCTTCATTCAGAGTATCCAGTTCTATGGCGATCACCGCCAGACCTGTAGTCTCATCTTTTTCCTTCAAAGATGCATCTGCCTGGGTGCCCTCGTTGAATGTGACAATAATGTCATCTGCTTGTTTTACCGGAGAATAATCGGTTAAAATTAGTAATTGCTTGCCATTTTGCGCTATGATCACACCGGATGACTGGTTCTTGCTCTCATTTACATTATTGAACCAGTCCACACCGGATGACACTCCTGTCACAGTAACCATGGAACGATTCATTTCTGCCACATACTGGGCAAGAGCACTGTAAATCTGTTTGTAATTATCCAGATCCAATATGATTCCGGATAACAATTCCCGGATCTGCTCCTGTTCCATAATCTCACCAGGAGCAGAAGAAGACTGACTGTTCTGATTCTCCTGCTGCATATTCTCTGCCAACATCTGCTCCGGAGACATCTCATCCTGATCTTCGGGGAATACCACCACCTGTGGTTCCTCCTCCGGGTACAACCAATTACTGATCACCGGTTCCAAAACCAAGAAAGTGAAACAGGCCACCAGACCGAAGATCACCGCCATGGAAACCGTGATCAAAGTCCGGCGCAACAGCTTTTTCTTATTTACCGGACGTTCCTTGATTTTTTCTATCATAAAATTTTTCTCAGAAACGTCATTTTGTTCCTTCTGCTTATTTTCTTGCGAATCCGCCATAAATATGCCTCCTCTGCTGCCTACAGATACACCGGCTTTTTCTTAGGACTCTAATATCTCAATTATACAAAACTGTACCAAAAAAGGCAATAAATATGGTATAATAAGCTCACCCATAAAATCCTGCGTGACTGCTTGCAGGCAAAGCAGGATTTCTATGAGGGGAGCAAACAGACATGAGCAAGAAGGACGATAGTCCGGATTGCGAATGGATATAACGATTTCGAGAGTGCGCAGCACGAAGAAATCGTGTTATTATGTAAACCAGCATTGAGCAGTACCAAAATCGAGAGATGTCAATTCGACTGCTTGCAGGCGGAATTGACAGATCCGATTTTGATAGGGCGAAAGCCCGACAGCGAGGAAATGCATAGCATTTTCGAGCTTGTACTGCGATAATCCATATTTCGAATTTCAATATTAAGGAGCCCCACATGAACACAAAAGTACTCACCACTTTAGAATATAATAAGATCATCGACCTCCTCACGGAGAAGGCCGACTCTGAGCCAGGTAAAAAGCTTTGCCGCGATCTGGTGCCTTCCACCGACCTATCTGCTATCAGAACCGCACAGCGGGAGACAAAAGACGCTTTGGCCCGTCTCTTCCGTATCGGCAGCACCTCATTTGGAAGTAACAGAGACTTAGGTTTTTCCATCCGTTCTCTGGAAATCGGCAGTTCTTTGTCCATGTCCGAATTGTTGAAGCTGGCATCCTTTTTGGATAATGTCAGCCGGATCAAAACCTATGGAAAAAAAGAACGGGAAGATCTCCCAAATGACAGCCTGGATGTCTACTTTGAGGGACTCACCCCTATGACACAGCTTGCTAATGAGATCAACCGCTGTATTTTATCGGAAGAGGAGATGGCAGATGATGCCAGTCCTAAATTAAAAAGTATCCGCCGCTCCAAGCTGTCCACCAATGAAAAAATCCATAGCCAGCTGACTTCCATGGTAAACGGCGTTTACCGTACCTTTTTGCAGGATGCAGTCATTACCATGCGTGATAACCGCTACTGTATCCCCGTAAAAGCCGAATATAAGAGCCAGGTGAGCGGTATGGTGCATGACCAGTCCTCCACCGGTTCTACCTTTTTCATCGAGCCGGCTGCTGTCGTGAACCTGAACAACCAGTTAAAAGAACTGGATCTGCAGGAGCAGGAGGAGATTGAAGTTATTCTGGGTGATCTGAGCAGCCAGGCTGCTGTTCATACCACAGAGCTTGCCGCGGATCAGAAGATCATGACTACGCTGGACTTTATCTTTGCCAAGGCAAAACTTGCCATGGAACAGAATGCCACAGAGCCTATTTTCAACACTGAGCATTACATCCAGATCCGTAAGGGCCGTCATCCACTGTTAGATAAGAAAAAGGCGGTTCCCATTGATGTCCGTCTGGGTAAAGATTTTGACCTGTTGGTGATCACCGGTCCCAATACCGGTGGTAAGACCGTATCTCTGAAGACGGTGGGACTTTTTACCCTGATGGGGCAGGCGGGACTGCATATTCCGGCACTGGATCGTTCCGAACTGTCTATTTTTTCGGAAGTATACGCAGATATTGGGGATGAGCAGAGTATTGAACAGAGTCTGTCCACATTCTCTTCTCATATGACCAGAGTTGTCCACATTTTACAGCACGCAGATACGGATTCCCTGTGTTTATTTGATGAACTCGGTGCCGGAACAGATCCTACGGAGGGTGCCGCTCTGGCAATTGCTATCTTAAATTATCTGCATGACCGCGGCATCCGCACCATGGCTACCACGCATTATAGTGAGCTGAAAATCTACGCACTTTCCACGAATTTTGTAGAAAATGCCTGCTGTGAATTTGATGTGGAGACCCTTCGCCCCACCTACCGTCTGCTCATCGGTATTCCCGGTAAAAGTAATGCTTTCGCCATTTCTTCCAAACTCGGACTGTCCGACGAGATCATCCATGCTGCAAAAGAGCAGATCAGCAAAGAGGACGAAAGCTTTGAAGATGTCATCGCCGATCTGGAACAGAGCCGTGTGACCATTGAAAAAGAACAGCAGGAGATTGCGGAGTACAAAGAACGGATCCGTACCTTACAGGAACAGTTACAGAAGAAAAACGAAAAAATCGACCAGGCTAAAGACAAAATTCTCCGCGATGCTAATGAGAAGGCAAGAGCCATTCTCCAGGAAGCAAAGGATGTAGCCGACGAAACCATCCGTGATTTCAATAAAGCAGGCGCTTCCGCCGACATCAAGGAACTGGAGAAAAAGAGACAGAAGGTCCGTGACAAGATCAATGAGAAGAACGGAAAGCTGGCTCTTGGTAATACACAAAAGAAACCTGCTGATCAGAAGACCGTGGATCCGAAGAAACTGAAAAAAGGAGATTCCGTGAAGATCATTTCCATGAATCTCAAGGGAATCGTAAACACTCTGCCGGATGCCAGGGGCAACCTCTTCGTACAATGCGGAATTATGAGAATGCAGACGAATGTTAATGATCTCGTACCGGTAAAAGAAGAGACTATTACAGCACCTGCCCTCCAGCGTACCAATACCGGCAAGTTGAAAATGTCCAAGTCCTTCTCCGTGTCCTCCGAGATCAACCTTCTGGGATGTACGGTAGATGAAGCCATTGCAAAACTGGATAAATACCTGGATGACGCTTATCTGGCTCATCTCCCCAGTGTGAGAGTCGTGCACGGAAAAGGCACCGGTGCTCTGCGCAGTGCCGTACAGTCTCACTTAAAACGTCTGAAATACGTCAAAGAATACCGGTTGGGTGAATACGGTGAAGGTGATGCCGGCGTAACCATTGTTACTTTTAAATAATAACTGACAGGAGGCCTATACTACATGGTAAGTAAACAGAAAATTCTCATTGTAGATGATGATAATAATATTGCGGAACTAATCTCCCTATATCTGACGAAGGAATGTTTTGATACCATGATCGTCAATGACGGAGAATCCGTGATGCCGGCTATGGAGACCTTTGCTCCGAATCTGATTCTGTTGGATCTGATGCTTCCCGGCATTGATGGTTATCAGGTGTGCAGAGAAGTCCGGGCACAATACTCCGTTCCCATCATCATGCTTTCCGCAAAAGGTGAAGTCTTCGACAAGGTATTGGGACTGGAGCTGGGTGCGGATGATTATATGGAAAAACCTTTTGACTCCAAGGAACTGGTAGCCCGCGCCAAAGCAGTCCTCAGACGTTACAAGCCTTCCAATGCCCCCACAGAAAATCCAAACGACAAGTGTGTGGAATATACGGATCTGACCATTAATCTGACCAATTATTCCGTCATCTATATGGGACATACTGTGGAAATGCCGCCGAAAGAACTGGAGCTTCTCTACTTTTTAGCATCTTCACCGAATCATGTATTCACCAGAGAACAGCTTCTGGATCAGATCTGGGGCTATGAATATATCGGTGATACCCGTACCGTGGATGTGCATATCAAGCGTCTCCGCGAGAAGATCAAGGATCATGCCAACTGGAAGATCAGCACCATCTGGGGCATCGGCTATAAATTCGAAGTACGTAATTAAGTCATACCAAAAGCAGGATTTGTTATGAAAAAAACACTTTATCTAAAATTTATACTCGCATATTTTATTTTTGGTGTATTTGGTTTCATCATTGTTACAACTTTTGTTCCCAATATGACCAAAGAACATCTGATCCGGGAAAAGGCAGAAAGTCTCTATTCCGAAGCAACCCTGATCGCCGGAACCTATGCCGGCGGATTGTACACCAGTGAAACAACTTTGGAAACCGTTAAAATGCAGCTGGACTCCCTGGCGGTCTACCTGAATTCCGAGATTCGCATCATCAATCCCTCCGGACGACTGGTACTGGATACCAATAGTCCCTTAGATGTGGAGAATGTGGTAGTCATCGAGAATTTTGATTCGACCGTAACCAGCGGCTCCTATTACATTGTTGGTGATTTCTTCGGTAATTTTGATTCGGATGTACTTACTGTATTTGCTCCCATTACCTCCAACTACAAGGTAAAAGGCTATGTAGTCATTCATACCGATATGAATGATATTCAGAAATCCTGTAACAGCCTGCTGAATATTTCCTATATCACCCTGGCAATCCTGTTCCTGTTATCCCTGATCATTCTGATCTTTTTCACCGAAATCGTATATATTCCTCTGCGGAAGATTACTCATGCCACAGAGCAGTATGCCGCCGGTAATATGCATTATGAATTTCAGGTCGATAGTGAGGATGAAATCGGTTATCTGGCTTCCTGTCTGAATTATATGGCAAGCGAAATTGCCCGTTCCGAGGATGATCAGAAAAAGTTTGTAGCCAATGTATCCCACGATTTCCGTTCCCCTCTGACCTCTATAAGGGGATATCTGGAGGCCATGCTGGACGGCACAATTCCACCGGAAATGCACGAAAAATACATTACTATCGTATTGAATGAAACAGAACGACTGACGAAGCTGACCAACAGCCTTTTAACCTTGAATAATCTTAACACCAAAGGAATGCTCTTAGATAAAACAGATTTTGATATCAATCAAGTGATCCGTAATACTGCAAGTACCTTTGAGGGCACCTGTCATAACAAATCCATTGCTATCGAGATGATCCTGACCGGCAATGAAATGTATGTCCATGCAGATATGGGTAAGATCCAGCAGGTACTCTATAATCTCATGGACAACGCCATTAAGTTCAGTCACCATGATTCTGTGATCCACATTGAGACCTCGGAAAAGAAAAATAAATTGTTTGTCTCCGTAAAAGACACAGGAATCGGTATTCCGAAAGAAGATCTGAAGCTGATCTGGGACAGATTTTACAAATCCGACCTATCCCGAGGCAAAGATAAAAAGGGAACCGGACTGGGTCTTTCCATTGTAAAAGAGATTATCAATGCTCACGATGAACATATCAATGTGATCAGTACTCCCGGCGTTGGAAGTGAATTTATCTTCTCCCTGCCGAAATCCCATCAGGAAGACGAAGAGGATTAAGCCATACGGCCTAATCCTCTTTTTTCATCTATATAATCTATATATCCATGACACGATATAAATAACTGTTTCCCTGTTTTCCTACCCTTTCTATTGTCCCCATTTCAAATAATATATTCAATACCGTCTGTGCCAGTGAGAGAGGAATATGAGCTGCTTTCGCAAAATCCTTACTGTGAAATGGTTCTTCCAGTTCATAAGGTACAAATTGCAGATAATCCTCCGGCTGTCTGATTTCCACCTCTTCGATCAGATCCGTAGGAATCCTGTCATATCTCGTGGATCCTTTTTTCTTGTCACGACTCCAACCGTTTAACAGCCGGTATTCTTCCATATTCACCAATACAAATTTAAACCGGATATTCGGATCCTTCAGGAACATTTTGATCTTATATAGTTCCTTAAATGCCTGATAAGTGGATCCCTTTTTTGGGGATTTTCGCTTTTTACTTAGTTCACCGCTGTCTTCATCGATCCAGATCAGCCATTTTTCATAAGGAATGGGATAGACAATTGTCACCGGATACAAAGGTAAAAATGCCTGTAACTTTCCCCGCATACGGTTGAACTGTCTCGTCTGGATCTCGATGATCTCCCCATCCTTGTAAATATCCGCCACATAATTCTCTATGGGAATCTCCTGATGGTCCTCATCCGGCTCATAATAATCCTTAAAAATAGCATGAACCGTCTTCTCTGAGAGAGTTCCGATTCCCAGTCTCTGACGGTCCACGCCTATTATTTTTCTCTTAGCTTCTTCAAAACGCTTCTGATCCATGTGATCCATATTTTTTAATCAATCTCGGCATGCTTCGTATACAGAATCTTAAGCATGATAGGAGTGGAAATACTGGATACGATGATCAGCAGAATGACTGCGGTAAAATACTCGGATCCGATCATTCCAACAGACAATCCCTTCTGTGCCACGATCAGGGCAACCTCACCTCTGGTCATCATACCGACACCGATCTTCAGAGCATCCGGTCCCTTGAATTTGCAGATTCTTGCCATCAGACCACAGCCGATGATCTTACACAGTAATGCTACAACGACGAATCCGATAGAAAATAACACAAACTCCCCGTTCAGATGATCAAAACTGGTCTTAAGTCCGATACTTGCGAAGAAAATCGGTCCGAAGATCATATAAGAATTGATATCCATCTTCTCGGCTATGTATTCCGAATCATGAATGGAGCAAAGGATAATACCTGCCACGTAAGCACCTGTAATATCCGCAATACCGAAGAATACCTCTGCTACATAAGCGAAAATAAAACAGAGCGCCAGACCTAAAATAGGAATACGTCTTGTATGAGGATATTTGTTATCCAGATACTGGAATACCTTGAACAATACAAATCCAACACCAATCGCAAACAGGAAGAACAGAAGAGTAGAAATTACTACACTTCCGGGATTGGAATCCGGATTTTTAAATCCGATGACAAAAGTAAGTACGATAATACCGATGACATCATCGATAATAGCGGCACTCATGATCGTTGTACCGACTTTACCTTTCAGTTTTCCCAGTTCTTTCAGAGACTGCACGGTAATACTTACACTGGTAGCCGTCATAATGACACCGATAAATACGGCTTCATAGAATTTTTCAGAGCCCCAGGGTGCCACTCCGTAAAATCCCATGTACAACAATGTTCCGCCTACCAAAGGAACAAATACACCCATACATGCGATCAGAAATGCCACAAATCCCGTCTTCATCAGATCCTTCAGATTCGTCTCCAGACCGGCGGAGAACATCAGCAGGATAACACCGATTTCTGCCATCTGGATCAGAAAATCCGATTGCTGCACCAGTCCAAGTACACTGGGTCCGATCAACAGACCGGCAATGATCTCACCTACCACCTGTGGTGCTTTACATTTTCTTGCAATAATACCAAATACTTTGGCAAATATAATAATAATTGCCAGATCTCTGAAAATACTATAAGATTCCATTTTTCACGCCTCTTTTATTTTGATAATTAATTACTCATCGTCTTCATTTTCCTCAGTGGGGAAAATCAGATTTTCTTCTGTTTCCTCCTCATCCTCAGAAACGGCTTCCTGTGCTACTTCTTCCATGGCTTCCTCAAGATTGTCGAATTCATGGTCTCCGTTGGAAAGCTTCTCACGTACCTTGGCAATCTGTGCAACCTTAACACCCTCATCCAGATTGATCAGCTTTACACCTGATGTGATTCTGCTCAAAGTGGAGATATCCTGAACACGAAGCTGTATGATAATTCCTTCTGTAGTTATCATCATAATTTCGTTATCGTCATTTACAGCCTTGGCACCTACCACATCACCGGTTTTTTCAACGATCTTGTAGCACTTTACGCCTTTACCGCCACGTTTCTGTACGGTAAATTCATCCATATTGGTACGCTTACCCATTCCATTTTCAGATACGATCAACAGGTCACTGCCCTGAGTCTGTAACTGCATACCGATGATCTCATCCCCGGGAGATAAGTTCATACCAATAACACCCATGGAAGCTCTGCCCGTAGCCCGGACATCCGTCTCCTGGAAGCGGATGCACATACCCTGTTTGGTTACCAGGAAGATTTCACTGCTGCTGTCAGTGATTTTCACCTCGATCAGCTCATCCTCTTCTCGTAAGTTAATCGCAGTCAGTCCATTCTTTCTGACATTGGAGAACTCCATCAGAGGGGTCTTCTTCACAATACCGGTCTTAGTTACCATGAACAGATTCTTATCATCACTGTATTCATGAATCGGAATCATAGCAGTGATCTTCTCACCGGGTGCAAGCTGCAGAAGATTCACAATAGCAGTACCTCTTGCTGTACGACCGGCTTCTGGAATTTCATATGCCTTCAACCTGTAAACTCTTCCCATATTGGTGAAGAAATTCAGATAATGATGTGTAGTCGTCATCAGCAGATCTTCGATATAATCCTCATCAATCGTCTGCATTCCTTTGATTCCACGACCACCGCGGTTCTGTGCTTTAAAATTATCTACGGTCATACGCTTGATATAACCAAGACTGGTCATGGCAATGATAGTATTCTCCTTCGGAATCAGATCTTCCATAGAGATATCCAGTTCATCATAGCCGATCTTACTGCGTCTGTCATCACCATATTTTTCAGCAATCGCAGTCATCTCTGTCTTGATGACACCCAATAACAGTTTTTCATCCGCCAAAATAGCCTTCAACTCCGCAATTTTTACTACCAGATCCTTATGCTCGTTCTCCAGCTTCTCTCTTTCCAGACCTGTCAGAGCACGCAGACGCATTTCTACGATTGCCTGTGCCTGGACATCGGACAACTCAAATCTTTCCATCAGTCTTTCTTTTGCAATCTGTGCATTCTGACTGCCACGGATGATAGTAATGACTTCATCAATGAAATCCAAAGCTTTTAACAATCCCTGTAAAATATGATCTCTTTCCTCTGCTTTGTTCAGATCATATTTGGTTCTTCTGGTAACGACATCTTCCTGATGCTTCAGGTAATAAGTCAGCATATCCAGCAGATTCATAACTTTAGGCTGATTGTTGATCAGCGCCAGCATGATCACACCAAAAGTATCCTGCAGCTGTGTATGCTTGTACAGCTGATTCAGAATAACATTGGCATTGGCATCCTTACGAAGCTCAATGACCACGCGGACACCTTCACGGTTGGATTCATCACGGATATCTGTGATACCATCGATTTTCTTTAATTTTACCAGCTCGGCAATCTTGATGATCAGATTGGCCTTGTTGACCATGTAAGGCAGCTCAGTAGCAATGATCTGACTCTTGCCGTTTGGAAGTGTCTCAATATTGGTCACTGCACGGACTCTGATCTTACCACGACCGGTACGATAGGCTTCTTCACAGCCTCTGGTACCCAGGATAAGTCCTCCGGTAGGAAAATCGGGAGCTTTTACAATGGGAAGAATCTCATCGATCGTTGTATCTCTGTCTTCTTCCACACGATTATCAATAATTTTTACGACAGCCTGCACCACTTCACGGAGATTGTGAGGCGGAATATTAGTAGCCATACCTACGGCAATACCGGTAGTACCGTTGACCAGCAGATTCGGATAACGACTGGGCAATACTACAGGCTCTTTTTCGGTATCATCAAAGTTCGGTACGAAATCTACGGTATTCTTGCCGATATCTGCCAATAATTCCATGGAAATCTTGGAAAGTCTTGCCTCGGTATAACGCATTGCTGCGGCACCGTCACCATCCATGGAACCGAAGTTACCGTGACCGTCTACGAGAGGATAACGGGTAGACCAGTCCTGTGCCATATTAACCAATGCGCCGTAGATGGAGCTGTCACCATGAGGATGATATTTACCCATGGTATCACCGACAATACGGGCACTTTTACGATGCGGTTTGTCGGGACCATTGTTCAGTTCGATCATAGAATAGAGTACACGTCTCTGTACCGGCTTCAGACCATCCCTCACATCCGGAAGCGCACGGGATGCGATAACACTCATGGCATAGTCGATATAGAAAGTTTCCATTTTCTCTTTCAGATCGACTTCATGGATTTTATCAATCTCAGCCTCCGAAGGCTTATCAAAAATATCGTCGTTCATGTTTCCTCACAATCTGTCGTAAAATACGACTCTCTATTATTAAATACCGTAACTATTCAGATTCTGATTTGAAAAATAGTTGCTAGATGTCCAGATTTTTAACAAACTGAGCATTCTCTTCGATGAATTCTCTTCTGGGCTCTACCTTATCGCCCATAAGAGTAGTAAAGGTCAGATCCAGTTCGGATTCCGTCTCTTCATCATAATTCACTCTGAGCAGAATACGTCTCTCGGGATCCATGGTGGTCTCCCAAAGCTGCTCCGCATCCATCTCACCCAATCCTTTATAACGCTGAATCTTGTTATTTTGGTCACGGCCTACTTCCGTCAGGATACTGTCAAGTTCTTCGTCACTATAGGCATACCATACCTTTTTGTTCTTCTCCAGCTTATACAGAGGCGGTTTCGCCAGGAACACATGTCCCTGCTTGATCAGCTCCGGCATAAACCGATAGATGAAGGTCAGCAGAAGAGTACTGATATGTGCACCGTCTACATCGGCATCAGTCATCAGAATGATTTTGTTATAACGAAGCTTGGTAATATCAAAATCTTCATGAATGCCGGTACCGAACGCTGTGATCATTGCTTTGATCTCGGCGTTGGCATAGATTTTATCCAGTCTTGCCTTTTCTACATTCAGTATCTTACCACGTAAGGGAAGAATAGCCTGGGTTGCACGAGAACGTGCTGTCTTCGCACTTCCTCCTGCGGAGTCTCCCTCTACGATGTAGATTTCGCAGTTCTTCGGATCCTTGTCAGAACAGTCTGCCAGCTTACCGGGCAGAGCCATAGTATCCAATGCGGTCTTTCTTCTGGTAAGATCTCTTGCCTTTCTGGCAGCCTCTCTGGCACGCTGTGCCAAAATAGATTTTTCACAGATTGTTTTTGCAATCTGAGGATTCTGCTCTAAGAAATAAGTCAGTTGCTCACTGACAATATTGTCAACTGCACCTCTTGCCTCACTGTTACCAAGTTTTTGCTTGGTCTGTCCTTCGAACTGGGGATCCTCAATCTTAACACTGACAATAGCAGTCAGACCTTCACGAATATCTTCACCGGACAGATTTGGTTCACTGTCTTTTAACAGCTTTGCGCTTCTGGCATAATCATTAAAAGTCTTCGTAATAGCATTTCTAAAGCCCTGTAAATGAGTACCTCCTTCAGGAGTATTGATATTATTTACAAAGCTGAATACACTCTCGTTATAAGAATCATTGTGCTGGAAAGATACTTCCACGTACACATTGTTCTTCTCGCCTTCAAAATACAGAATATTTTCGTATAAAGGCTCCTTACTCTTATTCAGATAAGCAACAAATTCCTTGATACCACCTTCGTAGTAGAACTCAACAACTTTCTGTTTCTTACCATTTTCCAGAGTAATGGTATGTATCTTCCCGATTTTGCCGCCGGTGCGGGCTTTGGTAGATTCCTCAGAAGTAGCAAAAGCATCTGCAAACGCCTCAGAGTCATCCTTAACGGATTCTTTTGCCGCAGCATCGGAAACAGAATCATCTGAAGATGCAGATGTATCTTTGGCATCTTCCTGTGCTCTCTGTAACAGTTCGCTGATCTGCTCATTTTCATGTTCCGCAGACATTGCCTCCAGAGAAGCTTCCTCTTCCGTACGGTTATCTCTTAAGATGATGCGCAGTCCCTTGGTCAGAAATGCCATCTCTCTGAGTCTTCTCTTCAGTACATCAAAATCATAGACCGTTGTTTCGGTAAAAATCGTATCATCCGGCAGGAAAGTAACCTTGGTACCTGTCTTTTCCATAGGGCAGGTGCCGATTTCTTTCAGTGCATAACACACATGTCCTCTCTCGTAACGCTGCTTATATACCTTGCCGCCCTGGCAGATTTCCACTTCCAGCCAGTTGGAGAGGGCATTTACAACAGACGCACCTACACCGTGCAGACCACCGGATACCTTGTATCCCCCACCGCCAAATTTACCGCCGGCATGCAGAATCGTAAATACGACTTCTACTGCGGGAATACCTGCCTTGTGATTGATACCTACAGGAATTCCTCTTCCGTTATCGATAACAGTGATAGAATTATCTTCGTTGATCGTTACATCAATGGTATCGCAGAATCCTGCCAGTGCTTCATCTACCGCATTATCAACGATCTCATACACCAGATGATGCAGTCCTCTGCTGGATGTGGTACCAATATACATTCCCGGACGCTTTCTTACAGCTTCCAGACCTTCCAATATCTGAATCTGATCCGCGCCGTATTCATGTTCTACCGCGGTATTATTCCTATTTTCTTCGCTCATGATTCCTCACATTCTGCCCTACAGGCTGCCAAAATTATATTCATCTGACGGAGATTCTTCTATATCCGATTTCAGACCCATATTTTCATTTACACAGGTAACTGTTCCGGCGGATACCTTGAATACTCTGTTAATTTCAAACCGGTTATTTACAAATTCTTCCAGACCGGTACAGGTAATGATCGTCTGAATATCTCCGATACTGTTCAACAGATAGTTTTGCCGGTTACTGTCCAGTTCAGACAATACATCGTCAAGTAACAGGACCGGTGTATCTTTCGTGATCCTTTTTACTAATTCAATTTCGGATAATTTTAAAGAAAGAGCAGCAGTACGCTGCTGACCCTGGGATCCGAACTTTCGTATATCCACATCACCTACCAGGAAGGAAAAGTCATCTCTGTGGGGTCCCACGGATGTCATTTTGGCCCGCATATCACGATCCTGGCTGTTTTTTAATTTTCTTTCAAATTCATCCAGCTCCACATCCGGCTCATACTGGATACGGATCTCTTCCCTGCCACCGGACAGCTTTTTATGAATCTCATAAATGATCTCATTGAGCTGTTCTACGAACAGCTTTCTGCGCTCTATGATCTTACTTCCGTAGGATACCAGCTGCATATCCCAGATAGTCAGAGTTTCCTTCAGATCCGGATTCATATACATATCCTTCAGAAGCTTATTGCGCTGATTGACGATTTTGTTGTAATGATTGAGATTATAGAGATAGAAATTGTCCAGCTGACATAATTCCATATCTACAAATCTTCTTCGTTCTGCAGGACCGTTTTTAATAATTCCAAGGTCTTCCGGTGAGAAAAATACGACATTACAAAGCCCCAGGAGATCTGCAGCCTTCTTGATCTTCTGACCATCAATAGCAATTCCTTTGGACTTTGACTTTCTCAGATGCATGTCCACGCGGATCTCTTTTCCATCTTTTTCGAGATACGTTCTAATATGTGCCTCTTCCTTGTCAAAATTAACAATTTCTCTGTCCTTGCTTCCTTTATGCGATTTTGTGGTGGCAGCAACATAGATTGCTTCCAGGATATTCGTCTTGCCCTGCGCATTGTCTCCGTACAGAATATTGGTTCCACGGTCGAACTGCAGGACGAGCGAATCATAATTCCTGTAATCTGCCAATTCTATTGATTTGATGATCATAGTAACCTGCTTACTCTATTACGATGGTCTCGCCATCATATTCCACTTTATCTCCGGATACCAGCTTTTTGCCTCTCTGGGTCTCAGTCTGTCCGTTTACTTTTACCAGACCGTCCTGTACGGCAAATTTTGCATCTACGCCGGATTCTACTACACCGGCTGCCTTTAATGCCTGACCAAGCTTTATATAATCATCCTTCAAACGGATCGTATGCATATCTATAACCTCATTTCTAAGCTACTGTCGTAAAGTTCACGGGAAGGATCAGGTAAATATAGCTTTCCTCCACATTTTTGATGAAACAGGGAGCCTTGGGATTTACCATGTACAAATCTACTTCCTCATCATCTATAACACGAAGAGCATCGATCAAAAACTTGGGATTGAATCCGATCATAAGATCCTTACCCTGTTTCTGAATATCAATTTCTTCATTCATGCTTCCCAGAGCGGAATTGATCTTAAGTTCCATTCCGTTGTCTGTGATATTTACAATAATAGGCTTCTTGTCGCCTTCTTTTACCAGAAGAGTAGCACGATCGATACAGCTTAAGAACTCCTTTTTATTGACCTTTACTTTCGTCTCATAATCACTGGAAAGCATCTGGTCTATCTTGAAATATTCTCCTTCGATCAGACGGGATACCACAACGGTCTTATCGAATTCAAATACAATGTGCTTTTCAGTGAAAGAGATTGTAACATCGCTGTCTGCATCTCCGGGTAAAATCTTACTTACTTCATTCAGGGTCTTACCGGGTACCACTACCTTTTTGGGAGCATAACTATTCTTCATCTGAATCTTACGGATAGAGATACGATGTCCGTCCAGAGATACAATCTTGAATTCATCTCCGTTAATATCAAACAGTTCACCGGTCATTAATTTGTTATTATCATTATCAGAGATAGAGAAAATTGTCTGTCTTACCAGTTCTTTTAAAGTAAACTGACTGATCACAATGCTGTCATCTCTCTCCACTGCGGGAAGATAGGAAAAATCTTCGCCGGATTTACCAATAATAGTGAATTTTGCCTTTTCGCAGGTAATGACTGTTTTAAAAGAAGCATCTGTTTCAATGGTAATATCGCTGTCGGGAAGTTTACGCACGATTTCAAGGAATATCTTGGCATCCAGGGCAATGATACCTTTTTCTACGATCTGTCCCTCGATGGTCGTCTCAATGCCAAGTTCCATATCGTTGGCAGTAAGTTTAATTTCTCCGTTAGTAGTATCTACTAAAATACATTCCAGAATAGACATTGTAGTCTTACTGGGAACAGCTTTGGATACGATCTGTACGCCGTTTAAAAGATTTGCTTTTGAACAGACTAATTTCATGTGTGCATAACTTCCTTTCTGGTTGATTTGCGTACGCGTGGATACGCGTTATATAAAAATAATAAAAGAATTTCGTAGTCTCCTTAATAAGGGATGTTGATATGTGCATAACTAGTCTTATTATACTATTTTTCAAGGAAAAATGGAATGGAAATCTTGTGGATTTGGCAGAATAACCTAAGAATAACTCTTAGCTTATTCACACTGCATCCTATCCTTCTTGAAGCCTTGAAATCAGTTATCAACAACAATACACATTTTGTTCCCGAAATATACACATCAGGAGGGATTAATTTTTTTAGTGATAATATCTATTTTATTACGAAGTTCCTCGTTGGTCTGAATCTCCGCTGCCACTTTATTCACACCGTGGATGATGGTTGTGTGGTCCTTTTTGCCCAAAAGCTTACCTATATTAGTGAAGGAAGTATCCGTTAATTCTCTGCACAGATACATAACGACCTGACGTGGTTGTACAAACTCGGAATTTCTTTTCTTGGAAGTAATATCTTCCGCTTTCACACCAAAATGCTCCGCTACTACATTAATAATGAGAGTAGGAGTGATCTCCTTAGGCTTGTTGGGATAGATAACATCCTTCAGTGCTTCTTCTGCCAGGGAGAGAGTCAGATCTACCTTATTTAATTTGGCAAAAGCAATGATCTTATTAAAAGCCCCTTCCAGCTCACGAATGTTGGATTTGATATTCGTGGCAATATATTTGATGATCTCTTCATCAATCTGACGGTCATAGGTCTCAGCATTTTTCCGTAAAATAGCCATTCTGGTCTCATAATCGGGTGGCTGAATATCTGCGATCAGACCCCATTCGAAACGGGAACGGAATCTTTCATCCAAAGTCTCCATTTCCTTAGGAGGCTTATCGGAAGACAGAATGATCTGTTTGTGGGCAGCGTGCAGGGCATTGAAAGTATGGAAGAATTCCTCCTGGGTACTTTCCTTACCTATAATAAACTGTACATCATCAACCATGAGTACATCAACATTGCGATATTTTTCACGCAGCTTGGTCATGGAAGCCGCATTACCACTACGAATAGATTCGATTACTTCATTCGTAAATTCCTCACTGGTGACGTAGAGTACCTTTTTGTCCGGATCCTGTTCTAATATAAAGTGTCCGATAGAATGCATCAAATGGGTCTTGCCCAGACCGGGACCTCCATATAAATAGAGAGGATTGTAGACCTCTCCCGGAGACTCTGCTACAGCGAGAGATGCGGAATGAGCGAATTTATTGTTGCTTCCTACGACAAAAGTGTCAAATTTGTACTTAGGATTCAGATGGGCATCTTCATAATTCACACCGTAGATCTGGTTTGGAGCAGCCATTTCATTCTCTGCAGGCTCTTCCCCTTTTACATCCTTTTCCAAAATAAAGCTGATATCATAAGGATGATCAAACATCTCGGTGATGGTTACCTGAAAAAAACTCTTATATTTGGAAGAAATATAATTCAGGGCATGTGCCTGGTCCGAAGGAATGATGATACTTACTACATCATTTACCACATTGTGAAATTCTAAAGGTTCTACCCATGTATGATAAGAAATGTCAGAAAGACTGTATTCTCTTCTGACAGCTTCTTTGATAGTTGTCCAATTTTCTTTGATTGCTTCCATTGATTTCCTCCCGTGCAAGCTGACGCATGCGAAACTCCATTTCATTGTATAATAGAATTACAAATAATTCAAATGCAAGTTATGAACAGGTCATGTATAAAGTTATCCACAATCTGTTGATAAAGTTGTTTATAACTTGTAATATAAACAGGGATTGTGGATAGCGATGTGTAAATGTGGATAAAATAGTAAAATTTCAAGATATCCACATTTACTGGATACTTGTCCACTTTTACACGTGATTTACACATAATATCCCTTTGAAAAATAAAAATATCCACAAATAATCAACAAGGTGTGGATAACTCGTTTGTGGGTAAAAATGGTGTATATCTATGTGGATAACTTAATTTTAAAAAATTTTAGAATTTTAAAAAGCTCGTTTCCTCTTGATTTTTCAGCATTTTTATTGATTTTTGCTTGACATTGATGGGCTTTTACATTACAATCAATATGCTATTTTCCGAAAGGAAGGCGTATTTTTATGCGCCCAATTGTTGAAAAATATGTTTACCTTTTTATATAAGAAGGTTTAGAGAAGGAGGTGCCTTTCCATGAAGATGACATTTCAGCCTAAAAAGCGTTCCCATTCCAAGGTTCACGGTTTCAGAGCCAGAATGAGTACTCCCGGTGGAAGAAAAGTTTTAGCAGCAAGACGTGCAAAAGGAAGAAAGAAATTATCCGCATAGGTCACAGCAATGTGACCTTTTTTTCTCTTAACTTTCACGGTTGGAGGATTGCATGCAGTTTTCGGAATCATTAAAGAAAAATGAACAGTTCCGTTTTGTGTACAAGAATGGCAGATCTTATGCCAATAAGTACTTTATCATGTATGTTAAGGAAAATGGCCTTGATAAGAACAGAATCGGAATCAGTGTAAGTAAAAAAGTCGGTAATAGTGTGGTAAGACACAGGATTACACGACTGGTCAGAGAAAGTTACAGATTACATGAAAGTGTATTCAATAGTGGTTTGGATATGGTAATCATTGCAAGACCCGGTGCAGCTTCCATAGGATATGAAGAAGCGGAGAGCGCATTGTTACATCTTGCAAAACTTCATCATATTATAAAAATTTATTTTTATAATGACTAAATTAGAATCGTATATGAAAAAAATATTGATAGCCATGATAAGATTTTATCAGAAATATATTTCGCCTTATAAGGGAACCAAATGTCCTTATGTTCCCAGTTGTTCTCAATATGGTCTGGAAGCCATTGAAAAATATGGTGTGATCAAGGGAGGACTTTTGGCAGCCTGGAGAATTTTGAGGTGTAATCCTTTTTCCAAGGGTGGATATGATCCGGTACCGTAAAATTTTAAATAATGGCACTTATTAGGAGGATAAATGAACGGTATTCTTTTGACACAGAATTCCACATTCATTATCGGACAGGTAGCCTGGCTTCTGGGTAAGATAATGGAAGGAATCTTCGAAGTTCTGAATATGATCGGTATTCCCAATATCGGTCTCGCAATCATCCTTTTTACAATTGTTGTTAACCTGTTGATGATGCCTCTTACCATCAAGCAGCAGAAATTCTCTAAGCTGTCTGCTAAAATGAATCCTGAGATTCAGGCGATTCAGGCAAAATACAAGAATCGTAAGGATCAGGATGCTCAGTTGGCACAGAATCAGGAAATCCAGGCAGTATATGCAAAGTACGGCGTATCTCCTACCGGCAGTTGTCTGTATATGTTGATCCAGATGCCTATTCTGTTTGCTCTGTATCGTGTAATTTATGCAATTCCTGCTTATGTCGGCAGAGTTAAGGAAGCCTTCTTCCCTCTGGTAGATAATATTATTGATACAGCCGGTGCAACGGAGCTGGTTCAGAATCTGAGCAATTCCGCTATGTACAGTAAGCAGTTCACGAATGCAGGCTTTGTAGCCGGTACTCACAGTGAATATGTACAGAATACGATCATTGACTGTCTGAACAAGGCATCTACCGCTGATTTTGCAAGTATCAGTGAGAAGTTTCCTTCTCTTGCAGCAGATGTGACCAATACGGTAAGCAAGCTGGAAGAGTATAATAATTTTTTAGGACTGAATATCGGCAACTCTCCTTCTTATGTGTTGAAGGAAGCATGGGCTAACGGAGCATGGCTTTTAGTAATCGGAGCAATTGCTATTCCGGTTCTGTCTGCTTTGACACAATGGATCAACGTAAAGCTGATGCCTCAGCAGGATACTTCTTCTAACAATGGCAATGATCAGGCGGCAGCAATGGCTTCTTCCATGAAGACTATGAATATGATCATGCCTCTGATGTCTGCATGGTTCTGTTTTACATTACCTTCCGGTCTGGGTCTGTACTGGGTTGCAGGTAGCGTTGTCAGAAGTATCCAGCAGATAGTGATCAATAAGCATATTGATAAGATGAATTTTGATGATATTATCAAGAAAAATTCTGAGAAGAGTGCGAAAAAGCTTGAAAAAATGAAGGAACAGCAGGAAAAACTGAATGCTTATGCAAGCATGAATACTAAAAATCTTCAGAAGAAGGCAAATATTTCTTCTAAAACAGATAATAGTGAAGTATCTGCTGACAGCTATTCCGAAGTAAAAGAAGCAAAACCCGGAAGTATGATGTCTAAGGCTAATATGGTCAGAGACTATAACGAGAAAAACAGCCGTAAATAAAAAGTTTCCTTAATAATTGAGGAGGTAAATAATATGGACATGATCGAAGTATCTGCAAAGACAGTCAGTGATGCTATTACAGAAGCTTGCCAGAAGCTGGGTGTTACCAGTGATAAGCTGGATTATGAAGTAGTAGAAGAAGGTTCTTCCGGATTCTTAGGAATCGGAGCAAAGGCTGCTGTGATCAAAGCATCTGTTAAAAAAAGTTCTGTAGAAGAAGTTGCCAGAGTATTCTTAAACGATGTATTCCAGGCAATGAATATGGAAGTAGTAATTGCCATTAAGTACAACGAAGAAGAGAAGAGCATGGATATCGAATTAAGCGGTAATGAGATGGGTGTTCTGATCGGTAAGAGAGGACAGACATTGGATTCCCTCCAGTACCTGGTATCTCTGGTGGTGAACAAAGAATCTGAAGAGTATATTCATGTAAAGGTTGACACCGAGAATTATCGTCAGCGCAGAAAAGAAACTCTTGAGAATCTTGCCAAAAACATTGCTTATAAGGTTAAGAGAACCAAGAGAAGCGTATCTCTGGAGCCCATGAATCCTTATGAGAGAAGAATTATTCATTCCGCATTGCAGAATGATAAATATGTTACCACACACAGCGAAGGTGAGGAACCTTTCCGAAGAGTTGTAGTTACTCTGAAGAGATAGTGAGAGAATAGTTACAGAAAGTATTCAAAAAGCCGGTATTAGAATTTTATTCTATTTACCGGCTTTATTTACAACAGACCTTTATATGGAGTATAATTGTAACTATTCTGAATAGTTATTTTCATTTATAAATTTGTTTGAAATATGAAACAGGTAATCTTATGGAAAATTACAAAAATGATACGATCGCTGCTATTGCGACAGCGTTATCAGATTCCGGAATCGGAATTATTAGAATCAGTGGTGATGATGCCATATATATAGTAGATAGTATTTTTCGTTCACCATCCGGCAAAAGGATTCTGACGAAAGTACAGAGTCATACGGTGCATTATGGCTATATTGTGGACAAGGAAGAAAATGTCATAGATGAAGTCATGGTAGTTGTCATGAAAGCGCCAAAAAGTTATACCACGGAAGATACCGTGGAGATTAACTGTCATGGCGGTGTACTGGTAGTGCAGAAAGTGCTGCAGACTGTACTTGAAAACGGTGCAAGAATAGCAGAGCCGGGAGAATTCACTAAGAGAGCCTTTCTGAATGGAAGGATCGACCTGTCCCGGGCGGAAGCAGTCATTGATGTCATTCATTCCCAAAACGAATATGCGTTGTCTTCCTCGGTAAGCCAGTTAAAAGGCAGACTTTCTGATAAAATTCATAAATTAAGGGAAGATATTTTATATCAGATTGCATTTATTGAGTCGGCATTGGACGATCCGGAACATATCAGTCTGGATGGATATCCGGAGCAGCTCGCTGCAAAGGTTACCTATTTTCAACAAGAGATTGCGAAGCTTTTAGCTACAGCTGATAATGGAAGACTTATCAAAGAAGGAATATCCACCGTGATTGTAGGTAAGCCTAATGCCGGAAAATCTTCTCTGCTTAATATGCTGCTGGGAGAAGATAGGGCGATTGTTACAGAGATTGCGGGTACTACCAGAGATGCCCTGCATGAGACAATCAATCTTCATGGAATCAATCTGAATATGATCGATACCGCCGGAATTCATGAAACACAGGATGTGGTTGAGAAGATCGGTGTGGAACGGGCCAAAAAATATGCTATGGATGCTGATCTTATTTTATATGTGGTAGATGCTTCCGGGAATATTGATGAGGACGATCAGAATATTATATCCTTACTGGATGGCAAAAAGGCAATTATTCTTTTGAATAAATCAGATCTGGAAAATAAAATCACAGAAGAAAGTCTGAAAGAAAATCTGGCAAAAAGATTAAAACATAGCGAGGATATTCGTATCCTTCGCACTTCTACCATTGATCCCTCTTCGGAAAATTCCGGAATGGAAGAACTGGAAGAAACCATTCGGAATATGTTTTTTGAGGGTGAATTAAAACACAATAATGAATTGGTAGTCACCAACCTCAGACATAAAGAAGCTCTTCAGGATGCTTTGCATAGTCTGCAATTGGTAGAGAGAAGTATTGAAGATGGAATGCCCGAAGATTTTTATTCTATTGATCTGACAAGTGCATATGCTTCTCTGGGCAAGATCATCGGGGAAGAAGTAGATGAAGATGTGGTCAATGAGATTTTCTCAAAATTTTGTATGGGAAAGTAATAACTAAGAGGAATAAATAACATGGAACTAAAAAAACAAGTGGATGTATGTGTGGTAGGTGCCGGTCATGCCGGATGTGAAGCTGCTCTTGCCTGTGCAAGGCTGGGACTTCAGACAGTGATATTTACGGTAAGTGTAGATAGTATTGCTTTGATGCCCTGCAATCCGAATGTCGGTGGTTCATCCAAGGGACATCTGGTAAGAGAATTGGATGCTTTGGGTGGAGAGATGGGTAAAAATATTGATAAAACTTTTATCCAGTCCAAAATGTTAAATGTCTCCAAAGGTCCTGCGGTACACTCACTGCGTGCACAGGCGGATAAAGCGGAATACTCCAGGGCAATGCGTAAAGTATTGGAAAATCAGGATAATCTGTTGATCAAACAGGCAGAAGTCTGTGAACTTCTCTGGGAGGAGACAGAGGAACATAAAAAAAAGATCACAGGCGTCAAAACCTTTACCGGAGCCATCTATGAATGTAAGGCTGTGGTCCTTTGCACCGGTACATATCTTCGTGCGAGATGTTTGTGCGGTGAATCTATTACTTATACCGGACCTAATGGATTGCAGGCAGCAAATCACCTTACGGATTCTCTGAAAGCAATGGGAATAGAAATGCGTCGTTTTAAGACAGGAACTCCTGCCAGAATGGATAAGCGTTCTCTTGATTTTTCCAAAATGGAAGAACAGTTCGGAGATGAGAAAGTGGTTCCTTTTTCTTTTTCCACAGACCCTGAATCTGTACAGAAAGAACAGGCTTCCTGCTGGCTGACTTATACGAATGAAAATACGCATGAAATCATCCGGAATAACTTGGATCGTTCTCCAATTTATGCAGGTATTATCGAAGGAACCGGTCCCAGATATTGTCCTTCGATTGAAGATAAAGTTGTAAAATTTGCGGAAAAAGAGAGACATCAGGTATTTATTGAGCCGGAGGGGCTGCACACGAATGAAATGTATGTTGGTGGAATGTCCTCATCTCTTCCGGAAGATGTACAGTTAGCTATGTATCGTACTGTTCCGGGACTGGAACACTGTGAAATCGTTAGAAATGCTTACGCAATTGAATATGACTGTATTAATGCGAAACAGTTGAATCCTTCCCTGGAATTCAAAAATATCATTGGACTGTTCAGTGGTGGACAGTTTAACGGAAGCAGTGGATATGAAGAGGCAGCTTCCCAGGGACTAATCGCCGGTATCAATGCGGCAATGTCTATTCTGCACAGAGATCCTCTGATCCTGGATCGTTCCGAAAGCTATATCGGAGTATTGATCGATGATCTGGTTACTAAAGATAACAGAGAACCTTATCGTATGATGACCTCCAGAGCGGAGTATCGTCTGTTGCTTCGTCAGGACAATGCAGATCTTCGTCTTCGTAAGAAAGGCTATGAGATAGGTCTCATCTCACAGCAGGAGTATGATGCTCTGATTGAAAAAGAAGAACTTATCGATCAGGAAATTCAGAGACTGAAAAATACTTCAGTAGGTGCCAATAAAGAGATCCAGCATTTTTTGGAAGAGTGTGGCAGCTCTACTCTGAAAACGGCAGCTACACTGGCAGAACTGATCTGCAGACCGGAGCTGGGATATGCGGAACTGGCTCCTATTGATAAGGAACGAAAACCCCTTCCTCCTGCTGTTGTGGAACAGGTAGAAATTGAAATTAAATATGAAGGATATATTATCAGACAGAAACGTCAGGTTGAACAGTATCGTAAGATGGAGAAAAAATTAATTCCAGATAATCTGAATTACGATGAAGTTCCTTCCCTTCGACTGGAAGCCAGACAGAAACTGAAGGAATTCCGTCCGATTTCCGTAGGACAGGCCTCCCGTATCTCCGGAGTATCTCCTGCAGATATTTCGGTATTGTTAGTGTACCTGGAACATTATAATGTAAAAAATCATAGTTAATATGAATTCCGGAGGAATGCATGGCAGAATATAACACAGAACAATTTGAAAAAGATTGTAAGGCACTGGGTGTAACCTTAAGTGATGAACAGATCCGGCAATTTCTGAAATATTTTGAGATGCTGGTGGAGTGGAATGAGGTAATGAACCTTACTGCAATTACAGAATATGATGAAGTCATGAATAAACATTTTGTGGATAGTATTTCTCTCTGCAAAGCTTACGATGTGACACAGAATAAAACCGTGATCGATGTTGGAACCGGAGCAGGATTTCCGGGGCTTGCACTGAAGATTGCATTTCCGAATCTCCAGGTTACCTTATTGGATTCCCTGAATAAGAGAATTAATTTTTTAAATGAGGTGATCTCTGCTTTAGGGCTTACCGGTGTAGAGACAATTCATGGTCGTGCGGAGGATTATGCCAAGCCTGGAAAATGCAGAGAAAAATATGATCTTTGTGTATCCAGGGCAGTGGCAAATCTTTCCACATTGTCAGAATATTGCCTTCCTTTTGTAAAGGTCGGCGGCAAATTTATCTCTTATAAATCTGAAAAAATAACAGAAGAGATGAATGCCGCACAGCATGCTGTGAAGATACTAGGTGGAAAAATGGATGGACAGGTTGAATTTACACTTCCCGATTCGGATATTTATCGGAATCTGTTTATTATTACAAAGCAAAAGTCCACACCTGCAAAATATCCCAGAAAAGCCGGATTGCCATCCAAGGAACCTTTGTCATAAAACGAAGAGAATCCAATGTAAAAATTGTGTTAAGATTTATTTTTATTAATAAAAAGAGTTTTACACAATAATATTATTCCTATATTATAAATATAATGGAATATTTCTAAATAGAACATATGTTCTATAAGGTGATATATGAACAATAATGAAAATGTACAAAAGAATGAGTGTAGTTGTAATACAGAAAATGGTAAGAAAATTGTGGAGATGTTGGAGACGGAGAGAAAAAGAATTGTTTCCGAACTTCATGATACTTCCTTGCAGAATATTGCCCATTTTGTTCATATGATTGAACTGGCTTCCTTATATATTGATAAGGATCCTTCCAAAGCAAAGATGGAATTGAATTCTGTGAGTAAAGGATTGCATAATGTCATTGAAGATATCAGAAGTACTATTTTCAATCTGCGTCCTATGACATTTGATGATCTGGGATTAAAGGCTTCCTTTGAAAGATTACTGGATTTTTTGAATGCTGACAGAGACTACATAATGGATGTGGAAATCGATGATGTTTCATGTGAAACAGATGACTATTTTTGTATTACCTTATACCGTGTGGTTCAGGAATGTCTGTTGAATATTAAAAAGCATTCACAGGCTACCAGGGTATTATTCCATTGTAAAAAAACAGAGCAGCAATATGAAATTTTAATCCAAGATAATGGTAAGGGATTTACCATGGAAGAAGTGGAAGATAAAGCAAACAGTCATTTTGGATTAGCATTGATTCATGAGGGTGTCGTTCTACTGAACGGTACAATACATATAAGTTCTGAGATTGGTCAGGGAACTACGATAGATATTAAGATTCCTTTAGATTTACATTTAGCTGAAAAATAGGACAGCAAGGACAAAGAATAAGTATATACAAGTAAGTGAGGATATATATGAGTATAAAAGTTATGTTGGCAGATGATCATGTTCTTATGAGAGAAGGAATTCGTCAATTACTGGAATTTGATGGTACTATTTCTGTGATTGCCGAAGCTAATAATGGTGTAGAATGTATGGAACAATTACTTTCTATTCATCCTGATATACTTCTTCTGGATATTAATATGCCTGTTATGAATGGAATAGAAGTTCTGCAGGAGATTAAGAAGAAGAACATCTCTGTTAAAGTATTGGTATTAACGGTACACAATGAAGTTGAATATCTTTTAAAGGCTGTGGACATTGGCGTAGATGGTTATATCATGAAAGATGCAGAATCTGCAGAACTGAAAAAAGCCATTAATTGTATTATGCAGGGAGAAACTTATATTCAACCCAGTCTGGTACCGGCTTTGAACAGCCGACTGGTATCCAGAGATATTGACAAAGAAAAAATCAACAGTTTGACGAAGAGAGAGTTGGAAGTACTTATTGAGGTTGCTAACGGAATGTTCAATAAGGAAATTGCAACATCTCTGAATATCAGTGAGAGAACAGTAAAAAATCATATCTCCAATATCTTTAAAAAAATTGATGTTTCCGATCGAACACAGGCAGCTGTGTTTGCTATCAAAAATAATCTGATTAAATTGTATTAGATTCCTGCCAACCTTTGCAGACATCTATCCACTGCAGGAAGTTTGAGTATTTTTCTAATTCAGGGATTGTTAATTCAATTGCACTGTTAGGACTTCCTGCAGCCGGAAATACAGTTTCAAATCTTTTCAAAGATTCGTCTAAGTATACTTTCACATTATCATTCACTGCAAACGGACATACACCGCCAATGGCATGACCAATAATATTTTCTACTTCATTCCCCGGAATCATTTTTGCTTTTGCTCCGAAAAAGTGTTTGTATTTCGCATTATCAATTTTTGTATCTCCAGCGGTTACTATTAATATTGGCTGATCATCAATTAGGAAGGACATTGTCTTAGCAATTCGTTTTCCTTCACAATGTAAAACTTCCGCTGCTAATTCTACGGTTGCACTTGAAACATTAAATTCCAAAATATGATCATCCATCTGATAGTTTTTGAAATATTCTCTTACTTTATCAATAGCCATATTAATCTCCATTCCGCAGACGATTCCTTTCGTCGGAGGAATCGCAAATCAAAATTCAATTTTCTACTCCAAATCGGTTTGTGCTTACTTGTGCCACTAGCATTTTTATCCTAGCATAGATGTTATAACAAAACAAGTTACATAGATATCCTTTTAAATTAATTTGTTCACTAGATGTAGGGGTTAATTACATAAAATGTTTCACGTGAAACATTCTATGAGCCTATATGAAAATCATACTACATAATGTTTCACGTGAAACATTACCACCCAAGATATAGTGGCTAAATTTGTGAAACATATTACAAAAGAAGCGTGAAACATAATACTTATGAAAAAAAAACAAATACACAGCCACAATATCTAGTATTTTCCTGTAAATGCGAATAAAGTATCAACTTTTTGTAGTATTTTTACCTTGTAACATAGAAATGCTCATGCTATTATTATAGAGTGGTTTCACAAATACAGAATGGAGGATTCATAATGTTAGAATTCAAATATGATACACAATTATTAATTGAAGGTACCAATCTGGATGAAGATGAAATTAATGACTACATTACAGAACATTTCAAAGGTGATTGCCTGTTGGCAGTAGGAGATGAAGAGCTGATCAAGATTCATTTTCATACCAATGAGCCCTGGAAGGTTCTGGAGTATTGTGCTTCTCTCGGAGAAATCTATGATATTGTTGTAGAAGATATGGACAGACAGTCCAGAGGTTTGCACGGCTAAATCATTAAGAAAGACATGGTGAAAAAAGTATGGGTAGAATTATTGCAATAGCAAACCAGAAGGGTGGCGTAGGTAAGACAACTACGTCCATTAATTTGTCTGCATCTCTGGCTGCAAAAGGTAAAAAGGTATTAGTAATCGACACAGATCCACAGGGAAATACTACCAGTGGATTTGGTATCGAAAAAAATGAATTGGAAAATACAATTTATGAACTAATCCTGGGAGAATGTTCTATCAGAGATTGTATTATTTCAAATATTATCAAGAATGTATCGGTAGTTCCTTCCAATGTAAATCTGGCAGCTGCTGAGATCGAACTGATCGGAGTAGATAAGAAGGAATATATATTAAAGAACGAAGTGGATTATGTTAAGGATGATTATGATTTTATTATCATTGATTGTCCTCCTTCTCTGAATATGTTAACGATTAATTCCATGACTACAGCAGACAGTGTGCTGGTTCCCATTCAATGTGAATATTATGCACTGGAAGGATTGAGCCAGTTGATCCACACTATTAATCTGGTAAAAGAGAGACTGAATCCAGATCTTAGAATTGATGGTGTTGTTTTCACTATGTACGATTCCCGTACCAATCTGTCTATGCAGGTGGTAGAAAATGTTAAACAAAATCTGAATCAAAAGGTGTATAATACATTAATTCCCCGAAATATCAGATTAGCAGAAGCTCCCAGTTATGGTATGCCTATTAATATGTATGATCCAAAATCTGCCGGAGCAGAAGCTTACATGCAGCTTGCAGAGGAAGTAATTAAGAACAAGTAAAAAATAGAGGAGAAGAACGGTATGGCAGCAAGAGGATTGGGAAAAGGTCTGGATTCTCTAATACCTAATGCATTAGGGGAGACAAAGACAAAAAAAGAAACAGCAGCAAAATCAAAGACAGAGACAACAGAGGGAGAAGAACCGCAGACCCTTGTGAAGATCACAAAGGTAGAGCCTAACAGAGAACAGCCTCGTAAAAATTTTGATGAGGATGCTCTGCAGGAGCTGGCAGATTCTATTAAGCAGTTCGGTCTGTTGCAGCCGATTTTGGTACAGGACCGCAAAGATTATTATGAAATTATTGCCGGTGAGAGAAGATGGCGTGCAGCAAAGCTGGCAGGTCTGAAGGAAGTTCCGGTTATCATCCGTAATTATACGGAACAGGAGATTGTGGAGATTTCCTTGATTGAGAATATCCAGCGTGAAGATCTGAATCCGATTGAAGAAGCACAGGCATACAAGCGACTCTTAACAGAGTTTCATCTGAAGCAGGATGAAGTTGCAGAGAGAGTATCCAAGAGCCGTGCAGCGGTTACCAACTCTATCCGACTTCTGAAACTGAACGAAGAAGTACAGCGCATGGTGGTAGATGAGATGATCAGTACCGGACATGCGAGAGCATTACTGGCAGTGGAGAATCCGGAAGAACAGTATAATCTGGCACAGCGTATTTTTGATGAAAAGCTGAGCGTACGTGATGTAGAGAAACTGGTAAAAAATTTACATAAACCTGCAAAGCCCAAAAAAGTAGATGATAAAACCATGCAGGTGATCTACCAGGATATTGAAGAAAAACTGAAACAAAAGCTTGGAAGAAAAGTAACCGTTACATCTAAGAGAGAGGGATCCGGTAAGATTGAAATTGAATTTTACAATCATGAGGATTTGGACAGACTCCTGGATGTACTGAATAAATAAGAGAGACAAGTAAAGAGAAGAGATACAAAGGAGAGTATTATGACAGATAGTACTTTTTTAAATCAGATCGGTCTGGGTGGATTTGACCTAGGATACCTTCTGATCGGAATGACAGTGACAATCCTGCTGTTACTCATTTTTCTGATTCTGTTGATCGTGCAGATCCGGAAGACGAGTAAATTAAAAAAGAGACTGGATAAATTTCTCACCGGTAAAGACGGTACCAGTCTGGAACAGGATATTGCAGGTCTATATGAGGACAATAAATTCCTCAAGGCAAATACAGAGAAAAATAAAAAGGATATTCGTACTTTATATAAGAATATGGAATCCGCTTATCAGAAAATGGGTCTGGTAAAATACGATGCATTTAATCAGATGGGAGGACAGCTGAGTTTTTCTCTGGCACTTCTGGATGAAAATAATAATGGATTTATTATTAATTCCGTTCATAGTTCTGAGGGTTGTTATTCTTACACTAAGGAGATCAAACTCGGACAGTGTGCGATCGATCTGGGAGCTGAGGAGGCAGAAGCACTTTCCATAGCAATGGGGGAATAAAAGAGGAAGCAGCATATGAAGAGGATGAAACTGAGCGAGCTGACCGGAAACGAAATTCTTGCACAGTCATTGATGACTTGGGATTATCAGATCATTCTTCCGGAAGGCGTAGTATTAAAAAAAGAGTATATTTCTAAAATAGAAGAAATGGGTATCCTGGAGGTCTATGTAAAAGAAGACCAGGCAAATGAAATAGTAATACTTAAAAACGATATAGAAAAAACGATAAAAAATAAAGTAAAAAGTATTCTTGAGAGACACACTTATCACAATAATAAAGAACTGCAGGGACTGACCCAGGCGGCAGATGAGATTATTACGAATATACTGGATGAAAAAGAAGTCATAGAAAAAGTATTTGACATCCGGGAGAGAAGTGCAGATATCTATGAACATTCCATCAGCTTAAGTTCCATGGCAATTCTGACAGCGCTTCGGCTGAAGCTAGATAAAAGTGTGATTCATGATATCGGTGTAGGCTGTCTGTTACATGATATCGGACTCAGATATACGACTTTGGATTACGAAGATAAATCCATGGAGGATATGAAGCCGGAAGCACTGGCTGAGTATAAGAAGCATCCGGTCTACGGATATACTTCCGTCAAGGATGAGGACTGGATCTCTGATGAGGTGAAGAAGATCATTCTGTATCATCATGAGAGACTGGATGGATCTGGTTTTCCTCTCAAATTAAAAGAAGCGGAGATTCCTTTCTCTTGCCAGATCGTAATGGTATGTGATGCCTTTGATGAGATGATCTGTGGTATTGCTCAGAGACGCAGCAAAGTATATGAAGCGGTAGAATATTTAAAAAGCTTTAAAAATGTGAAATATAATGGTAAAATAGTAGACGCGTTTTTAAGTTTTACTGCAGTCTACCCCGCCGGAAGCCATGTGCTTACCAGTGACGGAGAAGAAGCAATCGTAGTATCGCAGAACAAAGATTTTCAGGATCGTCCTGTGATCCGGATTATCCGGGATAAAAACGGACAGAAATTAAAAGAAGAGAAGATACTGGATCTTGTGAAAGTTCTGAATGTGTATATTGAAAAAGGATTAGAATAATGCTGTTCAGATCAGAATGGCAGAATGGAGGAAGTCATGATAGACATTAAATTTTTAAGAGAAAATCCCGAGGTGGTCAAGGAGAACATCCGCAAAAAATTCCAGGATGAAAAGCTCTCTCTGGTAGATGAGGTGATCGCACTGGATGCCGAGAGCAGAAAGGCAAAGCAGGAAGCAGATGATCTGCGTGCATCCAGAAACCGTATTTCCAAAGAAATCGGTGCACTGATGGGTCAGGGCAAAAAGGAAGAGGCAGAAGCCAAGAAAGCAGAAGTAGCTGCCGGTGCAAAGCGTCTGGCTGAACTGGAAGCTTCCGAGACCGAACTGCAGGAGAAGATCACCAAGATCATGATGGTCATTCCCAATATCATTGATGAATCTGTGCCTATCGGTAAGGACGACAGCCAGAACGTAGAGATCGAGAAATTCGGCGAGCCCGTAGTTCCTGATTTTGAGGTTCCTTATCATGCAGATATCCTGGAACGTCTGAACGGTCTGGACAAGGAGAGCGCAGGACGTACCAGCGGTAATGGTTTCTATTATCTGATGGGTGATGCAGCAAGAATCCATTCTGCAATGATCAGCTATGCAAGAGACTTCATGATCGATAAGGGATTTACCTATTGCATTCCTCCTTTCATGATCCGCAGCAGCGTAGTAAACGGCGTTATGAGTTTCGCAGAAATGGAAGCCATGATGTATAAGATTGAAGGAGAGGATCTGTACCTGATCGGTACTTCCGAGCATTCCATGATCGGTAAGTTCAAGGGTCAGATCGTAGAAGAGAAGAGCCTGCCCATTACCATGACTTCTTATTCTCCTTGCTTCCGTAAGGAAGTAGGTTCCCACGGCATTGAGGAGAGAGGTGTATACCGTGTACACCAGTTCGAGAAGCAGGAGATGGTAGTTCTGTGTAAGCCTGAGGATTCCATGGATTGGTATAACAAGATGTGGTCCTACACCGTAGAATTCTTCCGCAGTCTGGATGTACCCGTTCGTACCCTGGAGTGTTGTAGTGGTGATCTGGCAGATCTGAAAGTAAAATCCTGCGATGTAGAAGCATGGAGTCCCAGACAGAAGAAGTATTTCGAGGTTGGTTCCTGTTCTACCCTGGGTGATGCGCAGGCAAGACGACTGGGTATCCGAACCAAGGGTGAAAATGGAACTTATCTGGTACACACACTGAACAATACCGTACTGGCTTCTCCCAGAGGACTGATCGCATTCCTGGAGAATAATGTAAATGAGGATGGCAGCGTGAACATTCCCGTAGCTCTGCGTCCTTACATGGGTGGTAAGGAGAAAGTCCTGCCTAAGAAATGATAGAATAGCTCACCCATGCGAAGCATAGAAAATTCATCTATAATAGACGACACAGATGGAAAGAAGGTGATTTTTTGCATAAATATATGAGAGCCATCGGATTCAGTGAATATACGGACCGAAAGAAATTAAAAGAATTACTGACAGACGTGATCATGAATTCCGATCATCGTGCATATACCATGAATCAGGAGGGCATCCTCCTAGGAGAATTCAGCAAAAATCACACACACACTAAGGGTACCGCAGAATCCGGTACCTTTGGTGTGGCTGTCTGTGGAGAATTTGATGATAACGATAAGTTTATCTACGAATACTATTTTCCGTATCTGACGGGAAGCGGTATTACTTCGTATGAAGATGTCTCTGTGGAACGCCATGCGGATAAGGATTCCTATGCCGGTATCTGCGATGATATCAAGGTGGGAATCTCTCTGATTTTTTATCTGCGGAATCGTATTCCCTATATCAAAGCACAAAGCACCGGAAAGTTACCAATCCGCGGTACTACACTTACCTTATCCGGATTGTCTCTGAAGGGCAGTATTCTTCTACCTATAAAAAAGGATGAAGAACAGGTCTTGCGCGTGAAAAAAGATTCTGCCAATCGTAATAAACTCCTGGCCGCTGCCAGACAGGGAGACGAAGATGCCATTGAGACATTGACACTTGAAGATATGGATATGTATACCACTATCTCCCGGAAGATACAGAAGAACGATATTTTCAGTCTGGTGGACACCTATTTTATGCCTTACGGTGTGGAGTGCGACCAGTACTCAGTACTGGGAGAGATTACAGAGTTTCGCCTGGTGACCAATGATATTACCGGAGAAAAGGTATATATTCTTACGATTCTGTGCAATGAATTGACTTTTGATGTGTGCATTAACGAAAAAGACCTCTACGGTGAACCTCAGGTGGGACGTCGTTTTAAGGGATCTATCTGGCTGCAGGGATATATCAATTTTCCTGAGGAATAATGTTGCAAAATAACAATATTTTCGGTATACTAACAATTGTGCATATGTTCCTATAGTTAAATCACAAGAGTGATTGAATTCATAGATATGGCAGCCGGAGCCAAAAGAGCTGAAAAGCCCGAAAATACGGCATTTGTCTCCTTAGTTAAATGGATATAACGGGGTCCTCCTAAGGTTGCGTTACAACGGTCACCTCAAAAAAACTAAATAAGGGATTGCAGTTCGATTTTGATCGGGCTATAATCATATATCAGACACGTCCATATAGCTCAGCTGGATAGAGCACACGCCTCCTAAGCGTGGGGTCGGAGGTTCAAATCCTCTTATGGACGCCAGTGAACAACGCCGAAAGCCTTTGTTTTCAAGGGTTTTCGGCTTTTCTTATATGAAAAGGCACGAAAAAGCTCTTTCACTGTATGAGATAAAATTCTACTCCAAAATTTGATTTTTGACAACCCCTCCAGAATCGAACGGTTGTTATAAGACAAAATCGCCAGCTAATTTTTAGCAGAAAACGGGCTGTTCTTGCTAATGAAAATGCCCTTCCTGCTAATCAGCCCAAAAATCGTGCCAAAAATCCAGCTAATCAAAAAAGGCGGATGTTTTGAGTACCATGCAGTTATAGCAGATAAAATTGAATATCGTTATATACATAGAGCGTCTATTTGTCCCGCATCGGGAATGGATAGGCGCTCTTTTTTTATGCCCAAAACCATGGGCAAATACAAGAGATTGGAGGTGTTTCATTTGAGCAAGCCTGTTTATACCGCAGACAAGCCGAGCGACTGTCATTACTGCTACTTCTGGACGAATGGCAGAAAGGGTTGCCGTCTGGGTAGAAATAATTGCTACTACTTAATCTCTTTGCCACCGAAACCCAAGTCGGAATGTGATGGCTGTCCCTATGGGCGAGATCACCCGTGCATTGGCTGGTGTACGAAGAAGGTTATGCGTGAAGTGGGGCTTCGTTGATATGGATGTGTATGAACAGGAATACCGCTTCTGCTATTTTACCCGATGTCCTTACGAAAAGACGGATACGACTTTCCGCAGCATTCCGCTGACAACAGAAAGTTTTCCGCAGAAAGAAGGTGGTGAAGCCGTGTGAGTTTTGATTATTTTTACGGTCAGCAATCCGATCTATTCACATTCTATCGAGTTCCGAAGGTGTTGTTCACGAACGAGAGGTTCTGGAATATTTCTGCCGATGCCAAGATGCTGTATGGCATTTTGCTTGACCGCATGAGCTTGTCTGCCAAGAATGGTTGGATAGATAAAAACGGTCGAGTGTATATCATTTTTACAATCGACGAAGCGAAGATGGCTCTGAACTGTGCTGAACAAAAGGCTATCAAGCTGCTCAGTGAACTTGAGAAGAAAGCAGGATTGATTGAACGTAAACGCCAGGGTTTGGGAAAGCCCAACCTGATCTATGTGAAGAACTTTATCTCTGCTGTGGATTCACAACTCTTGAATTGTGAAAATCACAATTCTGGAACAATGGAAATCACAACTCAAGAACTTCCGAAATCACAATGTAATAATACTGATATTAAAAATACTGAATTTAGTGATACTGATTCTATCTTTCCTTCCGGAAATGGTGGAATGATGGACGAGAATGACCGGTATCAAGAATACTTTGATTATTTCTCGGATCAGCTCAGTATTGATTTGTTGAAGAAGGATTACCCTTACGATTCCGAAATGCTGGATAACATTCTGGAGTTGATCGTTGAAACAGTTTGCACGAAGCGACCATTGATTCGCATTGGTGCAGAGGAACGTCCGGCAGAAATTGTCCGCAGTCGGTTTATGAAACTGAATGTCGAACACATTCGATATGTTATGGACTGCTTCAAAGAGAACACTACAAAGATTAGAAATATCCGTCAGTATATGCTGACTACGATATACAATGCGCCGACGACAATAGACACCTACTACGATGCTCTTGTTCGGCACGATATGTCACACGGATATTTGGAAGGAGGATTTAAGAAATTGAAAATGAAGCGAGAGGAAGGAGAGTGACGAAAAATGTCGAAAAAAGCAACCATCATTGCGGTGGTCAATCAGAAAGGAGGAACCGGCAAGACCACCACCACCGAGAATCTGGGCGTTGGCTTGGCTCTTGAAGGAAAAAAGGTGCTTCTGGTAGACACCGATCCCCAGGCGTCCCTGACGGTCAGTTTGGGCAACCCATATCCGGATGACCTGTCTCCGACACTTTCCGATCTGATGGGAAAGATTATGATGGAGAAACCCATTGCTCCCGGTGAAGGGATTCTTCATCATCCGGAGGGCGTTGATCTGGTGCCAGCGAACATTGAACTGTCAGGTATGGAGGTAGCTCTGGTCAATGCCATGAGCCGTGAAACCATTCTCCGGCAATACCTGGATACGGTCAAACAGAACTATGATTATATTCTTCTGGACTGTATGCCGTCTTTGGGTATGCTGACCGTCAATGCGTTGGCAGCTGCCGACAATGTGCTGATACCGGTTCAGGCGGCATATCTTCCTGCAAAGGGTCTGGAACAGCTGCTTGAAACTGTCAACAAAGTGAAACGGCAGATCAACCCGAAACTGAGGATTGAAGGGATTCTTCTGACGATGGTGGACAGCCGCACCAACTACTCCAAAGACATCAGCAATCTGATTCGGGAGAGCTACGGCGGAAAGCTGAAGGTTTACAAGACCGACATTCCCCGCTCTGTCCGTGCAGAGGAAATCAGCGCAGAGGGAACCAGTATCTTCAAGCATGATCCCAAAGGCAAAGTTGCCGAAGCCTATAAAATTCTGACGAAGGAGGTGTTAAACAATGCAGAAAAAAGGCGCAAACATCAGCTTGAAGGGGTACGATGATATTTTCTCCACCGATCAATCCAGAGCTGAAGCCCAGCAGGAGCGTGTGCAGGAAATTCCGCTTTCTGAGCTACACCCCTTTGAGGGACACCCCTTCCGTGTGGTTGATGATGAAGAAATGATGAAAACGGCAGAGAGCGTCCGAGATTTCGGAGTTCTCACCCCTGCGATTGTCCGTCCTGACCCCGATGGTGGTTATGAAATCGTTTCTGGTCACAGGCGGCACCGGGCATCGGAGCTTGCGGGTAAAGAAACCATGCCTGCGATTGTTCGTGACCTGGACGATGATGCAGCCATTATTTTGATGGTCGATGCGAATTTGCAGAGAGAAACCATTCTTCCGAGCGAAAGAGCATTTGCCTACAAGATGAAGTTGGATGCGATTAAACATCAGGGTGAAAGGACAGATTTAACTTCTGCCCAACTTGGGCAGAAGTCGTGGGCGGTAAATCAGGTTGCTGAGCAAAGCGGCGATAGCCGTGTGCAGGTTCAACGCTATATTCGTCTTACCGAACTGATTCCGGAACTGCTGGATATGGTGGATACGGGTCAGATCAAATTCAATCCTGCGGTGGAGCTTTCCTATCTGGCAAGTGAAGAACAGAAGGATTTTCTTTCTGCAATGGATTATGCTCAAGCTGCTCCTTCCCTTTCGCAAGCACAGCGAATTAAAAAGCTCGCACAGGAGGGCGAGTGTACACTGGATGCGATGTGCGAGATTATGAATGAAATCAAGAAGGGAGAGCTGGACAGAGTAACCTTCAAAACGGATTCGTTGCGAAAATACTTCCCGAAGTCCTATACCAACAAGCAGATGGAGGATAAAATCATTCAGCTTTTGGAGCAATGGCAGAAAAAAAGAGAAAAATCTATGGAAAGGTAAGGTGAACCATTGTTGTTCAACGAAAGAGAAATGAGCCTTGCGCTCGCAAAATTATTTGAGTTGTTTTCCCCGTCCGATTACGAGGCTTTTGACGAGGAAGAAATCGGCTATGCCGGTGGGCTGTGCCTGCCGGAAGTCTGTATGGCATTGAAAGATGCGGTACAGACCGTTTATCAGTATTCCGTAACTGGCGGATACGAAAAGAGTTTTGACTACCGTGGCGTGGAACTGTTCAATCAGCGTGGCTGTCTGATTCTTTCTGATGTGGAGCAGATGGTCTTTGATGAAGCAGAAACGACCTATGCAACGGAACTTTGGCTTCTGGAGGATATGAGCTTTGCCATCGTTCACTGTGTTAAGATGAAAATCGGCTCTGAGGATGCAGGATATGTGACTGAGTATCGGGCATTCAAAAAGCCCTTGGAAATTTCGGAGGATCTGTTCTTCTCCCCTGAATCACTGATTGAGGAACTGGAATCCATGTGTGTCCCCCTGTGGGAGCATGAAGCGACTATTTATGAACTGTAACAGGTTCATGGATGGTCGCTTTTCTTATTTCCAAAGAAACGGAGGTATCGAAACTTGAAAGAATACGATGTGAAGATTACCGAAACCTTGGAGAAAACGGTTACGGTGCAAGCAGAATCTCACGATGCGGCAGAGGAACAGGTTAGAGCCGCTTATTACAATTCGGAGTACATTCTGGACTCCGAAAACTTTACCGGTGTAGCGTTCGGCACGACCGAGGAACGGGAGGTTCAGAAAGAACAGGCAGATACCATGAATGTGTTGCTGGTAAAGCCGTTTATGTATCCGCAGGCTGTGCAGATCGGCTGTGAGCTGGAGGATTTGCAGAAAGCCGTAGGTGGCGATATTGAGGCAACTTATCCGTTCAATGAGCCGGTTGCACTGGTGATGCACGACGAAGGTAAACTCGTAGGCAAAGACCTGAACCGTGCGCTGCGTGATGATGACGGCGATATTTATGACATTATCGCCGGTGATTTCCTGGTTGTTGGATTGGGCGAGGATGATTTTTGTTCTCTGTCCCCGGAACTGATGAAGCAGTTTGAGGAACACTTTCATCAGCCTGAGACTTTTGTACGCATGGGGCGCAGCATTATGGCGCTTCCCCTGCCGGATGACATGGTGAAGAAAGAAGATGCACCTGTCAAAGCTGATTCGGTTCCTCACAAAAGTAACCCTGACCGAGATGTTCTGTAAGGAGGTTCTTATGCAAAGAAATTCGACGATTGGAGAGCTGATGGAGCGAAAGCGGATTCAGGATGGTGCCAAGGAGTACCAGGGACATACCTATATGGACTTGGCACGATTTGATGAAGCCACCAAGCACATGATTATTTTTGATGTGCTGACCGATGAATCGCCTGTCGGTTGGAAAGGCGAAAGAAATCGCCTGTATTTGAGCGATGTGGGTTATCAAAAGGCTCTGGATAACCAGAAAGCTGGCAATATCAAGATTATCAGCCATGCCGCAGTTGCAAAGGGCAATCTGTATTACGACCACAGAGATATGGCACGATAATCTGTTCACTCTACTGCTTGCAGGAGGTGATGAATCATGCAGGAAGAAGTTGAAAACAGGACAGTAAACCTGGCGATCAGCACAACCAAGCTGACAGGGCGCACTATCATTGCCGGTATCCGCAAGTATTTGCAGCACCGGGAAAAAGTGAAGATGAAAAAGGCACGAGACCCTGCCGTTCATGGAAAGCAATCCGTGAAACAGCTTCTGGGACAGAATCAGGGTGCTACGAATGTTGAGATCGACAAAGAGAGTATCCGTGATTTTGAAAAGCTCGCCAAGAAGTACGGCGTAGACTTTGCCGTAAGAAAAGATAAGTCCGTTGATCCTCCCCGGTTTCTTGTCTTTGTCCGTTCCAAAGATGCAGATGCTTTGGATGCAATCTGTAAGGAACATCAGGCAAGAGCATTAACCAAGAATGAAAAACCGAGCGTTCTGGCGCAGCTGAAGAAGTTCAAAGAAATTGTCGCAGCGATTCCGAAGAAGGTTCGAGAGAAGAAACAGGAGCGTGATCTGTGATGGATAAGAGAAAAATTAAAAAGCTCCTGATTCTGAATTTACCGTATTTTCTGGTAGGGTTGTTCGCTACGAATTTAGGAGAAGCATGGAGATTGGCTGAGGGTGCAGATTCATCTGCGAAAATCCTCAGCTTTTTTCATGCCCTTCCGATAGCCCTGAACAATCCGCTGCCCAGCTTTCACCCGTTGGATTTGCTGATTGGTATTCTCTGCGGCGCAGGACTTCGGCTGGCTGTCTATCTAAAAGGCAAAAACGCAAAGAAGTACCGGCACAATGTTGAGTACGGTTCTGCTCGTTGGAGTGCATAATTTTAAGTGTAAATGACACATACATGGACGCACAGGAGGTTATGCACATGACTGATTATAGCAAAATTACAGCCCTTTACTCCCGCCTTTCCGTGGGCGACGAGGACAGGGACGGCGGCGAGAGCAACAGCATACAGAACCAAAAAATATTTTTGGAGAACTATGCCAGAGGGCAGCACCTAACCAATATCCGGCACTACATCGACGATGACGAAAGCGGCAGGTTTTTTGACCGTTCCGCCTACTCCCGCATGATGGACGATGTGGAAAACGGGAAAATCGGTGTCTGCATTATGAAAGACCTTACCCGCTGGGGGCGCGACTATCTCCAAGTCGGCAACGCGATGGAGATATTCAGACGGAACAATGTGCGCTTTATCGCGGTCAACAACGGCATTGACAGCGAGAAGCCCGACACATTGGAGTTTGCGCCCTTTATCAATATCATGTCGGAGTGGTACGCAAAGGACATCAGCAAGAAAGTGAAAACGGGCATTAAGACCAAAGGCATGAGTGGAAAGCCGATTGTCACCGAAGCCCCTTACGGCTATGTCAAAGACCCGGACAACAAGGATTTTTGGATAATCGACGAGGAAGCCGCCGAGGTTGTACGCCTTATTTTCCGTCTGTTTTTGGACGGGAAAAACCGAAACCAAATCGCCGTATATCTGACACAGGAGCAAATCCCAACCCCCACTTTCTACATGAAAGACCGAGGGCGGGGAACCTGTAAAAATAAGACGCTCAACGAGGATAACCGCTGCAAGTGGAACAAAGCCACCTTGACCAATATCCTCACACGGCAGGAGTATTGCGGCGATGTAGTCAACTTCAAGACTACAAAGCATTTCCGGGATAAACATAACCACTATGTAGACCGGAGCCAGTGGCACATCACAGAAAATGTGCATGAGCCGATTATCAGCCGCAGCGATTTTGAAACCGTACAGCGGATTTTGGAAAACGCACCCATCAAACGCCCCAACGGGGACGGGGAAATCCACCCTCTGTCCGGCTTGCTTTTCTGTAAGGACTGCGGCGCAAAAATGCACATTCGTATAGATTACCGGAACGGCGGCAAGCGGCACGTTGCTTTTTGCAGCGAGTACCACAAGGGAAAAGCCAAGAACCCCAAATGCCATTCCCCGCACATCATGGACGCGGACTTGCTCATGCAGACCATCGCGGAAGTGCTGAAGAAAATCGAGGACTATTCTATCAGCAACCGGGCGGAGTTTGAAGCCTTAGTGAAAAAGAACCTTGCCATGCAGCAGACCGACCAGACCAAGAAACAGCAGAAGCGTATTCCGCAAATCACGACGCGCCTTGAACAGATTGACAAGGTGCTGAATAAGCTCTATGAGGACAACGCCCTCGGCACGATCCCGCAAGACCGTTATGAGCAGATGTCGCAGAAGTATTCGGAAGAATACTACGCGCTGAAAGCGGAGCTTGCCACGCTCCAAGAGCAGCTATCCGCTTATGAGAACGCGGGAGGACGGGCGCAGAAGTTTTTGAAGCTGACGGAACGCCATGCTGCCTTTACCGACCTTACCCCCGCCATTCTCAACGAGTTTATCAGCCGGATTGAAGTGCATGAGCGCGACCAGAAAAGGGCGAGATACGCAATCCAGCACATCAGCATATATTTCAATTATATCGGCAAGTTTGAGAATGAAGTGACACAGCTTGCAGAGCCGACCGAGCAGGAAATCCGGCAAATGCGGGAGGAAATCGAAGAAGCCAAAAAGGAAAAGAGCCGCGCCTACCACCGGCAGTATTCAAGGGAGTACCGGGCGCGAAACCTTGAAAAGCAGCGGGAGTATGACCGCATGAAAGCGCGGGAATACCGGGCAAGGCGAAAGGCACAGGCAGCCGCCGCACAGCCCACACAGTAAAACAGAATAACCGTCAACCAAGAGGGATTTTCCGAACTACGGGAAATCCCTCTTTTGCGCCCAAAGAAAGGAGCCGCCTATGGCAGAACAGACCCCCGACAGTATCATCACGACCCAGAGGAACGGGCAGACCATTGTTGCGGAGTTATTTTTCAATCACAGCAGCACAGAAACATTCCGCGACAAGCTGCTCAAACTGGCACTTGCCGACAGCTCGCGTTTATCCGCGTCTGACGGTCAAGAGCCGGAAAAAACAGAAATCTTGCGATAACAGCCGCCCCGACGAACCATTCCCCGTCCGGGCGGTTTCTATTTGAAAATCCTCATTTTCCCCAAGTCAAGAGCCGGGAAAAACACCCGAAAAATGCCCCTATTGCGTAACAGGGGCGCAGAAAGGAGCTTGCATGAGAACAGGGCTTACCAAACAGGAAAAGACCACCGATATATGGTTTGACGAGAAAGACCCCCTTATCCATATCC
>OHMK01000075.1_pt1 | contig 58505 bp, 41 predicted proteins | sample 1569291 | NCBI WGS metagenome assembly OHMK01 (sample SAMEA3879517, study PRJEB24766) | human gut metagenome | biome: human-associated habitat; feature: feces | place: USA | collected 1985/1987 | reverse complement strand
AACAAAACTGTGTGCATAGGCTTGTTGCTTGCAACCGAGTTTTCGGACTGACCCCGAAAACCACGAAGGAGGATCAGCACAGCAAAACGATGCTCATCTCATAGAATTCCTTGCTGCTACTGCTATCGTGGATTTCAGTAATAAGCAACACGCAAATACGTCAAACAAAGAACTTGGTCTGAAGGATCTCATTAATTCAGTTACATTCGACTCCTTCTACGAGAATCAAAAACGTATGCTTTTCGCCCCTTTGACAGAGTTCATGATGATGACCAACTGCCTGAATCACAAGTTTGACTATTATTCGTCTAAGGATTTTAATGCCAACAATGATAACTTCAACGGTCTGTACGGGTCTTCTTTCATGACGGAGCTTCAGCATCTTACAGGTTTGTTCATCGAATGGCTTGATGAAATGAAGAAAAATAAACGCTCTTTAGACCTTTTTAACCTTAATGCAAAAGATAAACCTTTTGAGGTCGTCACAGGAGTTAAGCCTAAAAAAATAGTCAGCCTTAAATCTGATTATGATTTAGTAACCGACCGTTTGAACTCAGCTGTCAAGAAATGCCATAGTAAAGGAGATAACGACAAGTTCCTTGAAATGTTCTTCCTTGCCATGACGAAATTGTTTAACGAAAAATTTAAAGCGTAGCTATGTCAAAAGTATTTAGACTATATCGAGAAGGAACGTCCACCATTCGAGAATGGAACGAAAGCCCAGCATTCCCGTACAATTCCAATGCTCGAGACACAATAGAAGACCCCGATGGAGCAAGTGCAAAAAATGAAATTACTTCAATCCCATCTCCATTTGCAAGAATAGATCTTGTGAAAACGGCTTTTAGGGAAGTATGTCGTAGAGCGACTCATGATATTAAAGAGTTGGAAGGCGACACCATATTCCATAAGATGGTGTCAGATACTTTAGATGTCGGTGAGATCTTTTTCAATATAGATAAATTCAAAGATAAGATTGAAATCATTACCTGGAATCCGTCAGTGATGATTGATGCTTTGAAGAACGACCAAAACGCAAGCCACTTCTATGTGGGCGATGCCTTGCAGAAGTATCTTGTTTCCGATGCTCGCACATATAACTTCGGACAGTTGAAGAACATCTATCTTCTGAATTATACGAATGGGCCAGATGAATTAAACATCATCGGTGCCACTTCACCGTCAACGTTATTCTTTAGCGGTGCGAATAGCCTTGAATATATTCAGGACATATTCTTTGCAAACAATGACCGCCCATTTGACGGCGACTATGTACCCCTTTATAAAAGAGACTTCGACTACATTAAGGCATGGTGGACACTCCGAAAGACAATCCCCGGCTTCTCAAACCTGTTCCCAGAAATTGAGAATTATCTTAACTTGACATTCAGGGCTATTTCAGACCAGATAATCAAGAACAAGTTAAACGAGATTACCCCAGCATCAACTAAGGATTTCTCTTATATTGACGTGCAGTCACATCAACAGAGTAACCAAGTTGAAGTTCTTGGTACTGTCCTGTTTAAGAAGAAATCTTCAAGAGAAATTGAAAACGAGTTTACAATCCGTCCCGAACGAAGCGTAGCAGGTGTGAAGCCTCTTGTTCTTCCTGTTGAAGCAGGAAATAAATATGCTAGTCTGCAATATGCTAATGGTACATGGGGAAACACAAATAGAGCACCATACAAACCAAATGTTTCTAACATCGAACGTAGAACGCTACCTTATGAAGGCTCAACTTTTGCATATTTGACCATAGGAGATTTCCTTGAAGATTCTATTGTCAAGGTCCCTCATTCTTTGAATAAGAAGTATTTCTTCGACGGGAATATTAAAGATGTAGAGCAGATGACCTCTTTCTTGCTCCCGATTAAGCCTCTTTATTTCAAGTACTTCTCCATTGAAACACTCAACTCAACTATGCCAGACGGTAAACCAGCGTTTGAGATGGAATCTATTGCCGGTGGCTCAGTAAATGTAGTTATACGCATACCTATTATGGGTAATGGTAATATAACTTACATTGAGTATCAGCGTATCTATTATGCCCAGAGGCAAGCAGATGTCTCAGAGACTCAAAACTCTGGTGGCATGACAACCTTCGATTTCACAGGTCTTGTAATGCCTGCCATAAAGTTCCAAAATGAGGACGATGCTCTATATACGGTTTCCTGCGTAAGTACATTCTCCAATCAATTCAATTTTGATTTTTACCGCGAAGGGGAAATCATACGTGATGTTCCTGTTGATTGCAGAAACAAAGAAAAAGGCCTGTTCGACTTTAAGGCCGAAACCTATACAATCCAGAATAGCAACTTTGACTTTATCAGAGTTTCTAATAAGGGAGGTGTTAGCAATGTAATTATTCCAAACTTCCTCACACATCAAAATCTGGAAGACTTTGAATTTGCTGTTGACTTGGGTACATCTAATACACATATTGAATTTAAGAAAGCTGATAATAATAGTTCTGACTCTTTCAACTATAAAGACTCAGAATCTATATGCGCAGAGTTCTTTGTTCAGTCCTTCCGCGAAATTCAAGGAAAACTCATTCCTTTAGATTTGATTGATGAAAACGACTTGATGGTTCGTGATTTCATTCCTGCTGTGGTAGGAGATGACTCTGATTTCTCTTTCCCAACACGAACCGCTTTGTCTTATGCAAAATCTACTGACTGGACGGAGAAATTAAGAACATTCGGCTTAATCAATTTCGATATTACATACAATAAAAAAAATGGCATTGCATACAACGCGAAGCCTATGGTCAATATCAAATGGAGCAGTAAGCCTAACGCACAATCTGCAATGCAAGCTTACATCCGTAATATCATGATGATAATTCGCAATAAGGTCATTGCAAATAACGGTAGCCTTGCACGAACAAAAATCACATGGTTCTATCCAAACAGCATGTCACCACGCCGCCTTGCTCAACTACGCATGGCATGGAACGACTCCTACACAGAATTGTTTAACCATGATGGTGCGACAAGAAATCTATCAGAGTCTGTTGCTCCAATACAATTCTACTTCCGTAGATATGCGACAGCAACGAACCTCGTTAATGTGGATATTGGTGGTGGCACTACTGATATTGCCTTCTCTTCAAACGGCAAAGTAGAATATATCACGTCATTTAAGTTCGCTGCGAACTCGCTCTTTGAGGATTCTTTCTCTGACATCAATCCTAATAATGGTATTGTAGACTGGTTCAAGAATGACATTCTCGGCCTTCTTCAGTCAAAAACTGGAACCGTTTTGAATGAACTTGTCAATATTTACTACAACAATCTTGGGCAACCAGCAGACATGGCATCGTATTTGTTCTCTTTGAAAGACAATTCGGCAACGAAAGATCTTTCTCGAAACAATATCGATTTCAATAAGATTCTTCAAAACGACACTAAGTTTAAGATAGTGTTCATCATCTTCTATACAGCTATCATTTATCACATTGCTCAAATTGTAAAGACTAAGGGGTTGAAAGTTCCTCGCCATATATCATTTAGCGGTAATGGTAGTAAGATAATTAGCATTATATCGTCAGACCCAAAGATTCTTAGCAAATACACCAAAATCATCTTTGAGAGAGTTTTGGAATCTGAGTATGGCTCAGCCTTGGATATTCTGGGATTGGAGCAGGGTTCCAATCCTAAAGAAGCTACTTGTAAGGGTGGCTTGATTGCTGCAGAAGCTTACGATGAAGAGCCTGAGACTTTGGTCCTACGAGACTCGTCTGGCAAACTGGTTGGTACAAACGACACATATGCGTCCATTTCTGATACTTACAAAGCAGATATCATAGAGTCTGTTAATGACTTCTTTCGACTTACTCTTACAGAGATACCGTCTGTTTTCAACTTAGACAATAACTTCGGTGTTGATAATGTCACTATGAAGATTGCCAAAGAAGAATGCACCAAGGATTTGGAAACATACCTTGACAAAGGCATAGAGCTCTCTATTAAAGAGTCTGGTAATAAGGACAATCTTATCGAAGACGCTATCACATTCTATCCCATAAAGGGTGTCCTTCAGTCTATTTCAAGCAAAATACAGGAGTATTACTTAGAAAATTCAAGTATATGAAAAAAGTTTATAGTCTCATAGTGTTGACTGCCATCTTAGCTTTATCTTCTTGTAGTTTATTTGAGGATGATAAATCTTCAAAAGGAAAAGATGAGATTAGGACAATTGTGGAACTTCCAGATTCTGTAAAACAAAAAATTGCAGATCAGGATACTCTTATGACAGAACTCTTAAATAAAGTTGATACACTTACAACAGAGTTAAATTTTACCAAGGAAAAAAACGCAGAGCTGAAAGAAAAAATAGCAGAATTGAAAAGCCCTAAAAGTACATGGGCTTACATTTCAATTTTGGCTTTTGTTCTAGGCTTGATAGCTCTTATTTTATCTCTTCTTAAACCTAAAGGAATAAGAGAAAAACGGGTATATGAAATTGTTAAGAAATCTCTTGACGAATCTCGTAGAATTAAAGAACTTCAAGAAAATGTAAACAACTTATTATCTTCACAGCGCAATAATAGAATGTCAAATACAAGTTCTTCTTATGCGCCTAACTCTGACAGTCGTTTACGCCAATTGGAAAAACAAATGGCTCAAGTAATTGAAGTTATTAAAAATATAACAATCACTACTTCTCAACCCGTATCCACACGGAAGGAGCCTGTTTCTTCACGAAAGGAAAATGAATATCAAAAAGTAGGGTATGCAAAAGTCGATACAGACATATACTTCACTACGATATATGATTCCAATCAAGAGGGATGTGTATTCAAAATATCCTTTACTAGTCCAATTATTGGAAAATTCAACATTATCTCTTTGGACAAGATTCAATCAAGAAACGATTGGCAACAGAAAGTTGAATGTAGTGGATGCTCTATTAAAGAAGCTACTGATTTCCGAATCGAAGATAATGGAATTTGCGAAAAGATTGACGAGAGCACATGGAAAGTAACCAAACCACTTAAAATCAGATTATTGAAATAAGATGTCACTTTTAGTTCCTATAATCGTAGCTGCAATAATCGCGCTACAGATATTCTTCTTTGTGAAGAATGTACTCCGCATGAGAGATTACAAAAAAATCTTTGCGGAAGAAAATTCTTGGGGTATCGCTCATAATCCTGAGACAAATTTCGTTTCTGGTATTTATGGACGTGGTAACAATGTTTTCAATCAATCAAAGAATCAATCAATAAATACTTAGAAAATAATTCTGGATCAGTGATTGATTTCTCGCTTTTAAAGGATGCAGTGGACCGCCACTGTGATTCTGTGGAGAATGACATCAACACGCTTACACCAACTCCACTGTATTGCGGGCTCGCAGGAACGATGGCAGGTGTGATTGTCGGTTTAGGTTCTCTTATTACGACGGGTAGTATAACAGACCTTCTTTCATCTGGATCTGGAAATTTTGGAACTGCCGCAGATGGTGTAAACGATTTGTTGTCAGGGGTCGCATGGGCAATGCTTGCCAGCATCATGGGTATCATGCTCACCACCATAGCATCATTATTATTTAAAAGGTATAAACTGCAAGGTGAATCCGGCAAGAATACCTTTCTTGCATGGCTTCAAGCAAAACTACTGCCAGAGCTGCCTTCTGATACCTCCGATGCACTCAATCGCTTGGTGAAGAATCTTAATAAGTTCAACAACACTTTTGCTGAGAACACCTCTTCACTGCGCGGTGCATTGCGTGAGGTTAATGAATCCTACCGCATTCAGGGCGACGTTATCAAAGCCGTACATGACATGGACGTGATGAAGATGGCAAAAGCAAATGTTCGCGTACTTGAAGAACTGAAAGAATGTACCGACAAATTGGAGCAATTTAACGAGTATTTGGATGATATTCACGGCTATACTGATGCAATCCATACTTTTACCACTCAATTTGAGCAAGAAGCTAACCGCTTACATGTATTAGAGGAAATTCAGCAGTTCTTTATGCGTCACAAAGCAGAAATCGCTAAAGACTCTGCGGATGTTGACGTGGCATTGCGAAATGCGCTGCGGACTTTGAAAGAAACAGCCAGCTCCAATACAAGCGAACTTAATTCAACTCTGGTTCAGCAAGCAGAAGAGTTTAAGAGAATAATTGCAGACGAGAGAGAATCTTTTGAAAGGTTAAATACTGAGTTAAGAGTTCAATTTGGAGCAGAACTAAACCAAATTCCGATGCTACAAAAGCAGCTTGTAGAAATTGCTGGAATTCCTGGCAAATTAGATAAGCTCATAGACCGCATGGAACGTTCTAATAGTTCACTTGCTTCACAAGTAAGTAGTACAATGACACAAACTGTCAAGGAACTTACCTCTGTTTCTTTCAGAGGGGAGTTCTCGCCTTATTCAGTTCAGCCTATTCTGCCAAGATGGATGAAGTGGACTGTTGTAGTGTCAGTGATTCTTATTACATTGGCTTGTATCACAAACACAGTCTATAATATTTGGTTCGCATCTGATAGTGCGTCGATAGAAACTACCATTGAAGATATAGATGAGAAAAAAGACTCCACTTTGGTTATACAACAAATGAAGGACAGTGTACAGATGAATCCTGTTCAACAACCTGTCCAAGCGGCTTCTGTACAGCAAGTCCCTTCTCAAAATGCTAACAATTAAGTATATATGGCAGAAAAGAAAGAATCATTTTTCTGGACCAGTTACTCGGACTTGATGACGAGCTTGTTCTTCATCATGCTAACACTCTTCGTCCTCGTTATTGTGCTTCTACATAAGCGTATGGAGGCGACAGAGAAACAGCTTGAAGAGATAAAGAAGGTAGAGGCTTCAACCCGAGAATTGGGCAAATCAAAGAACTTTGCGTATCGAGCAGAGTATAAAAAATATGTCCTCGACGTAAGGTGTTTCTTTGAAGAAACCAAATATAAGCTATCCGATTTAGAGGCTGACACTGCAAGCCTTCACCAAGCAGGTACTGAAATCAAAGAGTTTCTTGATAGGAATGATGGAAACCAGTACTTGCTCATTATTGAAGGTCAAGCTTCGCGCAACTCCACAAAGCAGACCGATGCTAACTACGATTGGAGTTTTCAGCGAGCCCTTACATTGATGAAGTTCTGGAAGGATTTTTGTCATATTGATTTCGGAGCAAACTGCGAAATTCAAATAGCAGGAAGTGGTGATGGTAGATATAACTTTGGCTATACAGGCGGAGAAAATACCGAACGCTTCAAGCAGTTGGATGGTACCCTGATGCGAGAAAGAGGAGGCAAAGAAAGAGACAACCAACGTTTTGTTATACATATTATTCCGAAAAATATTATTGATGATGCTGAAAATGCAAAAAAGAATAACATCTAAACATGTTGCCATCCTGTTTTGTTTGGTAATATGCTTTGTGTCATGCGCTCACAAGTCGGGCCATCGACGTGACCGAGAGCGTCCTGGCACTACTATGGCTGATTGTTCCAATGGAAAGTCGTCACGTTCAACTGCTCGGAAAAGTAAAATTGTCAACAAACGTTCCAGCAACAAATTGGAAGGTTCACAAATTTTCGACCGTTACGGAAGCGCGGTGTTTATGGTGTTTACAACTGATGGTTCCAACACCTATCAAGGCTCTGGCTTCTTTATTGATAATGGTGGTCTTGCTGTGAGCAACTACCATGTGTTCAAAGGAACAGGTATGGGTTTAGAACAAATCAAATTAGTTGGCAGTGACGTGGCATATAAAGTTACTGAGATTATTACAAGGAGTGAAGATGAAGACTTCATCCTTTTCCGAGTGGATTGTGAGAACAATAACTATATACCTATAGCCACAGAAAAACTGAAAATCGGAGAGAAAGTATATGCTATCGGAAGTCCACGAGGTCTTGAAAACACCTTCTCCTCTGGCGAAGTGTCTCAATGGCGTGCAGATAATCTTATGCAAATTAGTGCGCTTATTGACCACGGTAGCAGTGGTGGTGCTCTTATCAATGAATATGGCGAAGTCGTGGGTATTACCTCAGGTTCGTTTGCTGACGGCTCACAAGCCAATCTTAACTACGCCTGGAGCATAGATATTGTCAAACCCTATCTGAGATAATAACATATCCATACAATAGAAAATCAAAAAGGTAAGTACTCAAATTATGGCTTAAAATAGAAATGTATGCCATTGCTGCGAACTAAAATTAAAAGATTATGTATAGAAGACTTAAAACATTATCGATAATTGAGAGCAATGAAAACTTGATTTCTGATTGTTGAATGTAGAAAAGTAACGAATATTGCCCTCAGTAATAAGTTAACGGATATTAATCGCTAAATCAAGCATAAGATACATTATCGGATAAAATTTCGGAAGAGAACACTCCTCCAATCAATGGGAACTTTATGGTATCATTTATGCTTGGTACCATAAAGTTTCTTTTGATTTACAGCTACTTACAAAAAGCGTGAGGCACACACCATCTGCATGCCTCACACCCAAATAATCTATGTTTTATTGTTCAGCCTCAACCTGCTTCAACAGGTTGTTGGGAATCAGCTTCAAGTTCTTCAGTTTTGCTGCACCTTGCAAGGTGTCCGTCTGGACGGCAGGAGCGGCGCTGGCACCGTTGCCCAATCCGTCGACCTGAATGATTATTTCAGCATTACCGAAAGTTCCTTCGTTCACAAAGTATTCCAAAACAAGGGAGAATTTGCCTGTCTGCTTGTTATACGTACAAGGGTATTCATCATAGCTTCCTCCTCTGTAATGAACGGCATCAGAAACAAACAAATCTCCGTATTGCGGATGAACTGTTACTTTCTGCTTTAGCACCTGACATTTGGAAGTCAAGGGGTCGTAGTCGATGATGAGTTCGCCTTCGCCCTCAAAATTCTTCAGTTTGAATTGGCCCTTACCTGTTTGCGATGAATAGCGATAAGAGATGGGCATACGGCCTTTATAGCCAGACCAACCGTCGGAGGTCATGACGCATGTGCTGTCGCTCTTTGAAAGCGGCCATTCACTGGCATCGCGGCCATCGGCCATCCATTCTGACATTGAGGAATACCACTTGTCGTCGAACACGGCAGGACAGAATCTCGCTCCCTTGACGTCTTTCACAATGTTGCCTTCTGCGTCACATCCGGCAATGACCACCGTGTAGTAAATGCCGGGCACGGGATTCGGAACTTCAATTGCGACAGAGTCTTTACCCGACACTTTCACCTTATAAGGCGCCAGGGCCACATTTTCCCATACGTTGCCCTGCAGCAGGGTGTCTGTCAGGAGCGCGATGTAAGCGCCGTCAAATTCAGAGGCGTCATACGTATAGGTCAACTTGGCAATATTGTTTTCCTTCTTATGGTTGGCCAGGTTGATGGAGAGACTGCGCAACGGACATTCGTAAACCACATCGTTAGCGTTTCGATCTTTGTTGCACTCGACATTCACCACTTCGCCTCCTGCCACAGCCAAGGTAACTAACTTATATTCTACGGTTTTCTGAGGATAGGGAACCACAACCTCTTCGTATTTATTAGTATGAGAAAGGTCCACTTCCACGCATGAAGGCAGGGTGCCGGCTTCAAATTTCTTTTTGATGTCGGCTTCCGTTGCATATTTCTCCACCAAGGCGACATAGCCCTTTTCCACATGCGGGCCGAAATAGCACACTGTCTGCACTTCCCATTTGCCATCCTTGTTGACCACGGCATTGCCTTCGGAAATTTCCGCACTGTAGTCAGGATATTTGCACGAAACAGACTGCTTGATTTGCTCATACGCAACGTTTCCATGACTGTATCCTATGCCGACAACGGCAAACTGGCCATAGACTTCATACATCGGAATGTTCACCCAACCCGCTTCTTTGGCTGTCACGCCGTAGCTGGCATCGTATTTGAGCTGGGACTTGGCGGCTTCGGCCTGCGAAAGCGGCACACACACGAGACGCACTTCGTCGAGATCGGTCATTTCTAATTTACAACGCAGATAGCTCTGTCCGCTGTCGACCAATACGCTGGACTTGTATGCTATGCTATCATAGAAATGAACATACAGACCAAAGTTCGGACTGACGCTTCCCTGCAGACGTATTTCCGTGGCCGACGTGCTGTTGACAACTTTCTGAACATCGCCATAATTCACAACCAAACTGTTCTTCGGGAACATGACCACGCCGTTGACGAAACTTCCGTTTTTAACGGATTTCACCATCACCTGCTGGCCGTTGATGTAGAATCCCAAGGGCTGAAGAGGAAGCGTTGCCACTTCGCCGTCAAACTGGATGCTGATGTCGGAACCATCATACATCATCGTGGAGTCGGCGAGCTGCGCAAACGGTTCTTTCAAAACGATGCCTTCATGGCTGTCTAATGCACAAGCATTCACATCGATATATTCTGACTGCAAACCAATGTTGAAGAGTTCGTTGAAAAGGCCGCTGGAAAGGCGCACTTTATAATAGTTGTTGGTATCGTAAGAACTGCCTCCGCCTGGGGTGTAAAGACCTGAAGGGTCGGGGTTTTCCTGGCCAATGATATTCCATTTGTACATTCTGTTGGTCGACGACGGGAACACGAGGTTCATCCATGCTGGACGCGAAAGGGCGCAGCAAAGCTGCTGTGAATGTGGGATGTATTCCTGGTCATCTTGGTTCGTGCGGTCGACGCCCATATCCAGTCGCTTATAGTCAAAGAAAGACAGGCCCTCGCCCCAGATTTCAATGCGCTTCTGCTCAACAATCATCTTGATGGCAGATTCTTTAGCCACATCGTCTTTGTTCACCACGAGAGCATAGTTGGGCCGTCTGTATTGACTCATGAAGTTTTCAAGCAACGTCAATCCTTCTCTGACAGAGCTATGTGCCTTTGCTTCAGCCTCAATGAAATACATTTCTTCAACACGCATCAAAGGATAGGCCGAATGCGAGCCAATGTTCATGTCCGTATAATTTCCCTTGTAAGGACGGAACTTCAGCGAAGCATATCTGGGAAGCGCATTGTAAACTTCATCCGACAAATGCGGCTCTTTAATGCCGCTGTTTTCATATTTCTTGAAAAGATGGTAGCGGATGTCTTCATTATTAATTTCCTTTAACAAGGAAGGAGCAATGCATACGGGAGCCACTGAAGCATAGCCGAAAACGGCTTCATTGCTCATCCATCCCCCCCAGCTAAGCAATCCTATATTGCTGTCTTCCGACGGCTGCGCTCCCCACATCCATGAAGAGACTTTCATATTGTTGAAGCCATTTTCAAGGTCATACATTTCCTCCTTTGTAAGCGGTTTTGCCCCGCTCTGGTTGATGGCCTTCCGAGCATATACTGCCGCTGCGGCATAGTCTTCTACCCACATGTTCAATCGTGCTTGCAATCCGTAAACGCAAGCCAAGTTGGGCAGGCGTTTGCTCTTGGGCTGGAAGTCTGAAAGGAAACTTCCCGCTTTTTCAAGGTCGCTGGCGATGAAAGCCTTCATCTCGTCTCTTGTGGCACGCTTCAGTTGGGGCACATCCTTTTCAGCGGTCTTCTCCGTGATGATGGGCACCGTCAGGTTTCTGATGTTCTTGCCAGTGTTCGACAAAGGTTTGGTTTCATAGCAATCCAAATATTCATACATGCGGGCGATGTCGAGATAATACATGGCGCGGAAAGCGTATGCAACGCCGAGATACTGCTTCTGCTGATGGTTGGCCTTCGTTTCGTCAATGGCCCCGATGAGTTTGTTGCAGGCTGTGATGGCATTCTCATAGAAACGCCACATGTAAACGGTGGATACTTCGTTCACACCTATACGATTTTCTGCCAAATTCTGAAACCAGTTGTAACCGTTATCCGGACGGTAAAGGTCGCCCGTTAAGACGTCACGCATGTGCATGACACCACCATAGCCAAAGCCGGCGTGATAACTCTCACTACTAAAATAATAGTGCATGGCGTTGTTGATGTCGAGCAAATAGCGCTCAATGTCGCCATAGAACGTCATTTCCTCGCCGCGATACACTTCCACCTGGCCGTCCTTGTTCACCTTCACTTCCACCTGGCCCTTGTCGTTGTTCACGAAGTTGATGGAGTCGCCCTCAACCAGTTCCACTCGCTTGCCGCCCAAATAAAAGCCCAATCCCTGAGCATTCAGGCTGCCGCTGCCTGCCAGCGCCACGGCGAGCAGACAGATGATATGTTTTATTCTCTTCATTTTATCAAGACTTTAAATGAAACATTGCCAGCCTTCACAATGACTGTTCCAGACATTTGGCGCAAAGAAGCGGAAGCGCGGCCGTCGCTGTCGGCTTTTACCTGCACGGCGGTCTTGCCGTCGAGCGTGTAAACAGCCACTTGTTCGCCTCCCTTGAGTCCGGCCACGTGCAAGACGCCGCCTTGAATGGAAAATGCGGGACGCGCGGTGACGGTCAGTTTCTCTTCAATAGAGGTCGGCACTCTGTGTCCGAACACGCCCATATAATCGCGCTTTTCCAGCGAAATCTTATAGTTGGACGATTCCGACATCGGGATACTGAAATAACACTCATGCTGGCTCACCTGGAAATAACTCTCCTCTTCCCATTTGCCTTCCGACTGCACAACGGCATATCCGTTGCTGACTTTCAACGTCGGATTGTTTGCCACGTAGAAACTATATAGTTCCTGATCTCCTTGCCACACCACCAACGCCGATTGGAAATCGTCGGCCACGGCGGGCATAACGGCCGACATGCAAAATGCCATGAGGGCCAAACAACGCTTTAGTAATTTCGATTTCATAAAGATTACTTTATAAGCAGGTCTTCAAATATTGCATTTTCCACCTGCTTGGGTTAGACTTTCAGTTAATTAAAAATGTGTGTCAGTATATTCTCGTTTGATGGTCTGATGAATCTCTATCTTTTACCAAGGTTTTTCTTTAGAGGAGTTGAGTTCTGAAAAGGTTCTATGAAAACACCCCTTAACGTGTGATGCTGGCCTTCTGCGTTGCCTGCATCACAAATTTAAGCAAAACCCTATAAACGGGCAATACAAAAATTCACATTTTTACCATTTGGAAGTAATTCCCCGAGATTTTTTACAGTTTGAACGTTTTTAAGGGGCACCGCACGGACATTTGGCGGAGGCCTGGGGCGAAGCACTATAGCTCACTTTGCTCGCAAAGTGAGGGGGGGGCGAATATTGCAGCGGCCAAGCACGAGCTAAAAATCAAACGAAGATATGCCCCAGAGCGCTGGTCATGTTCGCTACGTGTTAGTGGCCCTCACTTTGCGAGCAAAGTGAGCTACAATGCTGGCGCCGCAACAGACGATTATGCTGGCCCGCAAACTTCCCCACTTTCCCAACCTTTATTTTTCCCCTACCCCCCAAAAAAAATCCGGCTACGCACATGTGGGGGCATGGCGTAGCCGGATTATTTATGATTGTTTGTCAAAACGCGCGCTCCGTTGCATTGGCAACGGGAAGAGCGGCGGGTTGTCAGTCGGCGATGAGAGAGAACTCGGCACCAGAGGCGAAGTCCTGGCCATTCTGCTCGCTGACAGCGCGGAAGCGGATGTAGCGTGCCTTGACAGGCTTGTCGAACATGATGCGCTGAACGGCGCTGCTGTTTTTAAAAGCACCTTTGCATACTGGGTTGCCCCAGTTCTTACCGTCTTGGCTGACATAGATTTCGAATTCCTTGACACGTCCGTTGCTGCTGTCCTGACGTGGCATATAGGTGAAGCCCTTCATGAGTTTCACATTGGAAGCATCGAAGTCAATCCAGTGAGGATAGTTGGCAACGGTGACAGAATACATCGTGTGCCAATAGGTGTTTGCGTTGTTGTCGATCAAGTTGTCGGCATCACCTTCCTTCGGTTCGAACGATGAGCAGAAAGCAATCTTGAGAGGCACGCTCTCGATTTTCTTAAATTCCATGTTCATCTTGAACGCGGGAGCATCCTTATACCAAGCCGTTACCTTACCACCCTGATGGAGGTTGAAGGGCTGGCTGTAGACCTGTGCCTTCTTCGCGCCGTTGATGGTGTACATCATGACGCGCTTGCTGTCGGCAGCATGAAGCACCACATTGCCCTTTGCGTCGTCGCGCGTGATGGTGATGGGCTGTTCGCCAGTGAGCGAAACTTTGGCCACAACGGCGGCATTGCCAGCCTTGACTGGACGGATGGCGAAGCCGAAGCTATAGTTGCCACTGCGTGCCTGGTCGCGCTGGAACGGACCACCCTGACCGCAGCTGGCACCGCCGAGACCGGTCACCTTGGCGTCGAGGTGGAGGTAGGTGCCGTCGCTCTTCACGAGCTGGTAGGGATGGGGGGCCACAGAGAGCTGCTGCTGGCTCCACGGGAGGGCAGAAGCCGACATGACGCTGTCGGCAACGAAGGCTGCACCGTTGCCTGAGGCATCGGTCAGAGCGCACCAGCGCACTTCTTCGCGGTTGCCCATCGACTGGGGCTTCGGAAGCATGATGTCTTGCTCGCCCACAACGCCCTGATGGCGCTCGATGAACTGGCCTGTCTTGCGGTCGGCATAGTTGTTGACAGGACCGCGGCCGTAATATTCAAAGTTTTTGAAAGCAGTTGGCAGTTTCATCACGTAGCCCAAGCGTGGCAACACCACGTTGTTTTGGCTGGCAGAAATGGCGCTCTGCACCTCTACGCTACCATCGCGGTAGATGGTGTAGATCTGCGTGGTGGTGAACTTAAAGTCTTGCTCGTTGAGCTCGCGGACGCCCTTGTTGAAGGTGTAGGCGCTTTCTGGGTTGCGGTCGCGGTTGCCATAAGTTTGGTTGCAACCTTCCTTACCTTGGCTTTCAATGGTGAAGCTCACCTGCAGCGAACCGTCTTTCTTCTTCAAAACGGTTGGGGCACCGATGGCGCGGTGCTGCAAATCCCAAAGTCCCTTCTGGAACCATGCACGCGGGAAACCGATGCCGTCGTCGTTGTCGGTCGGTGCGCGGAAGGCATCGAGCTTCGGTCCGTTGCCGTCGGTGATGACGTGTTGCGTGCCGTAGGTCAGTTCGCTGATGGCACCCGTCTTGGTGTCGAACTTCACGGCGAAGTCCTTGCCCTTAACGCTGATGGCGCCGTTTTCTGAAGCATAAGAAACTTCATTGCCTTCGGCCTTGGTCTGTTCGGCCAAAGCAGGAGCGGCAGTTTCAGCACCCTTCACGCGGAGCTGCTCTTCCATCTGCACGTAGCCCTTCTTGGCCCACGGCATATCCTTGCCTAACAAAAACTGCACCTTGACGAAGTATTCAGAACCGGCTTCGAGCTGGCTGTAATCGTAGTTGAGCGTGTAGATTTGCTTCTCACGCGGACCGACGATGTTCTTCGGGCCCATGAGCGACTGGTTGTCGAGCACGCAGGCACCGTCTTTCCAAAGCGACCATACGATTTGATAGCGCAAGGGTTCGAAATAGTTTTTGTTGAAGATTTCGATTTGTCCCTTCTTGAGGTCAACGGCTTTCACGCCGACATTCTGGTAAACCTTCTTCACTTCGAAATACTGCGCCTTCGGAGTGAGGTCGGGGCGCATCACGCCGTTCATGCAGAACATACCGTCGTTTGGCTTGTTGTCGTCGCCGAAGTCGCCGCCGTAGCCCCAGAATCTTTCGCCCGTCTTGGCGTCGTAGCCGTAGATGGCCTGGTCAACCCAGTCCCAGATGGCGCCGCCCATGATGAAGTTGGTGCTCTCGATGGCATCCCAGTAGTCGACGAGGTTGCCGATGGCGTTACCCATTGAGTGGGCATATTCTGAGATGTGGAAAGGATATTTATAATAAGGGTTGGTGCCGGAAGCTATATCCTGAGTCTGAACGATGGAAGGATACTGGTTTGACCCCATGTCAACAATGTCGTTGTTGCGCTCATACTGCACGGGGCGGCTCGTGTCGTATGCCTTGATGGCGTTGTAGCACTCCACGAAGTTCTTGCCCGGACCGGCTTCGTTGCCGAGACTCCAGATCACCACTGAAGGATGGTTGACCGTGGCGTGTACCATTTCCATGTTGCGGGCCACGTGGGCATTCTTGAACTCAGGCACGTGAGAGAGACTGGCCTGGCCGTAGTAATACTGATGGCTCTCGATGTTGGCCTCGTCTTCAAGATAGATGCCGTATTTGTCGCAGAGGTAATACCAATATGGGGCGTCGGGGTAGTGGCAGTCGCGCACGTGGTTGATGTTGCCGCGCTTCATGAGGAACACTTCTTTCTCCATCTGTTCGCGCGTCACATAGTGGCCCGTCGATGGATTGTTTTCGTGGCGGTTCACGCCCTTCATCTTGATGGTCTTGCCGTTGAGGTAATAGTAGCGTCCAGCCAGTCCGAATTCGTCGTCCTTGGCAGCCGTCTCCTTGATTTCCACTTTGCGGAAGCCCACGATGGTTGAGAACGTTTCAACCACGTTGCCCTTCTTGTCCTTCAGTTCGCCCACAAGCGTATAGCGGTGTGGCGCTTCGGCGCTCCAAGGCTTCACCTTGTTGCCAGCAAGGAGCGTGGTCGTTGCGGTGAGTTCGCCGTTCTTGCCCACTTCTCCCACCGTTGCCGTAGCCGTCACGCCTGGCACGAGGGTGTTGTCGTCAGAATAGAGTTTGTTTTCGTAGAGCGAATAGCTGATGGTGTACCCCTTGGCAGCCTTGGTTGAGAGGTTGCGCACGTCGGCCGAGATGTTGAGCGAAGCGTCGGTATAAGAAGCGTCATAGTCAGGAATGGCCTTGATGTCGCGCACCTGCACCTGCGGTTTGGCCGTGAGGGCCACGTTGCGGAAGATGCCCGGGAGACGGAACATATCCTGGCTTTCGAGGAAGGAGCCGTCGGAATGGCGGTAGACCTCCACAGCCACGACGTTCTCACCCTTCTTGTTGAGATAAGGCGTGATGTCGAACTGCGCCAGGTTGCGTGAATTCTTTGAGAAGCCAACGTAGTGTCCGTTGATGTAGAGATAGAAGAAAGAGTCAACGCCATCGAAGTTGATGTAGATGTTCTTTCCCTTCCAGTCTGCCGGCACGGTGAAGGTGCGGCGATAGGAACCCACTTCGTTGCGGTTCTTATAGGTCATCCAATTTTGGGGAGGCGTACGCATCACGCCGCCTTTCCAGTCGCCCACAGCCACACTGTGCTGGAAGATGACACGCTGGTTGGAATAGAGCGGTTCGCCATACTTAAACGTGCCGTCTTTCTGAACGCCGACCACGTTCCAGTTCATCGGCACCTGCACCTTGTCCCAGGCAGAGGCATCGAAATCCACCTTGAAGAAATCCTTGGCACGCTCCTCTGGGTTCTTGGCCCAATGGAAACGCCACTCGCCGTCGAGCGACTGCCAAAGCGTACTGTTTTCAGGCAACACCTTGCGGGCTTCTTCCACATTGTTGAAAGAGAAGAACCAGGCGTGAGGCTGTTGCTTGTTGTAGGCTACAGAGTCGGGGCTCTGCCACTCCCATCCTGTGGGAGCCGGCATGTTGCCGTAGAAATAGCCGCCCAATGGAGGAACACCGGCCCAAACGGGCAGGGAGAGTGCCCCCAAAAGAAGCATCAAGCTTTTTTTGCGCATAGATAAAAATTTTTTTTATAGATTATTGTTGAATGCTGATTGCTTGAGGATGGCCTTACAAATATACGAGAGCGGATTCCACAACTCATAGTATTCATAGTATCATTTAACAGCACCATCCCCACGGTGCTTGCATTGCACACCAATTCACCTTACAAAGATAGGTATTTACTTTCAATGAGAGGAAGGGTGGACTGCATTAATAATGAACTGGAAGATAAAATTTAAGGGGTGTTATAAAATATCCTTCTATAACACCCCTTTTATACTTGGTTATTTCATTCACTATGATTCACTATGCCCCATTTCTTGGAGATGGTTATTCAATCAACCAATCCGAAATATTATTCTTTTCTCCATCAAAATTTACCCCCACCTTCGTTACTGGCAGTTTACTTAGGGCAAACCGTTGACGATAGTCTTTAAGGTTGATTTGCGACAATGCGGCAGCAGCATTGCGATTGAGCTTTAGCTCAATGAGAAAAAGCCGCGTCTTGGTCATCAACACAATATCTACGCGACCATTTGGTGTATGCACCTCCACGTCAACAAGAAAATCTGTTAGGAGAGAAAACACCACGAAAAAGAGTTGCTGATAATGCCCCTCATAATTTGTATTGCTGCAATATGGCACTGTGCCAAGAAATGTCTGAAGCAGACGCAGAGCACCATCCATATCGTCTTTCATCAAACAGAAAGCCAAACGGCGTGCCGTATTGGTTGTTGACAGGGTGTCTGACGATACGTAATTTGGTATCAAACTGCGCATCAGCCCCACACGCACTTCGCGGTTGGGAATGTCAAGCGTATAGTATTTGAAGTCTTCATGATAGTCTTTTATGGTCAGATAGCCGCTCTGATAAAGAAGCGGCACGATGGAAGTCATCGTTTCCGTTGGTGTGTCGAATTCATAAGCCTCGGCTTCCACCGCCTTTAAATCGCTCGGCTTGACACCAAATTTCTCCAGCATCTTCAATAGATAGGTGGGCGTGCCAGAGTCAAACCAGAAATAATCCATCCGTCCCTTTGAAAAGGCATTCAGAAGACTGTATGGATTGAAAACATCGGGCGATGGCCAGGCAAAGTGATAACCATCATAATGGTCGCGCAGCGCTTCAAGCATTTCCTCATGCGACAGCTTCAACTTGCAAGTCATTTCATCAACCGACTCGCTCATCTGCTGCTCTATCTCTTCCTTAGTGATGCCGCAGATGCCTGCATATTGGGGAACCATACTGATATTGGTTATGTTGTTGAGCTCGCTGAATATGCTCATTTGCGAAAACTTGGTGATACCCGTCATAAAGACAAAGCGCAGATAAGGGTCGCATGCCTTCAGCGGACTGAAGAAATTACGCATCAGACGACGCAGATTTTCCAAATTTTCATTTTCGTGTACCACGTCGAGCAGCGGTGCGTCATATTCATCAATAAGCACCACCACTGGTTGGCCTGTTTTTCTGCAGGCTGTTTTGATCAACCGAACAAGGCGAAGGTTGACATCTATAAGGCTCGGCTCTATCCCGTATTTTTTCTCCTCTTCCTCCAATATGAACTCCAAATACTTTTCAAGCCCCTCCTTGTCCATGTGCTTGCCCATGCTCATGTCAAAATGCAAAACAGGATATGCTTTCCAGTCAGCTTCCATTTGTTCTATGGCCAAGCCTTTGAACAAGTCTTTACGACCGGAGAAATAACTATGGAGCGTGGACACCAACAGAGACTTTCCAAAGCGTCGCGGACGTCCCAGGAAAAAAGATTTGCCATTGTCGTGCGTCAGATGGTAAACATACGCTGTCTTGTCCACATAGAGATAATCCTCCTTGCGGATAATTTCAAAGTTTTGTATGCCTACAGGATATAGTTTATTTGCCATAGATGGATGGGTTATACTCGGAAATGGAGAGCTGGGGAAATGCGTTCAACTTTTTCTTTCGCCCTTACTAAGGGACGCTTGATTGTAGCCAACACCCCTGCTGGTATTGCAAACTTACTTATTTTATTCCACAACGCCTAAGCCATGCCGCAATTATTTTGTTTCCTCCCACTCTGTTTTCCCAACGACGTTCCTGCCGCTCCCCTTCCTTCGCCTGCCGCATCCCCCTCCTTTCCTTGGCTCCGTTTTTTTCTTCCGCTTCAATCGTCTCCCGTCTCCCGTCTTTTCCTTCCATGATTCGTCTCCCCTCTGTGTTCCCCTCTTTCCAGTTTTTCCACATCCCCCAGTCCCTTCTTATTATAATAGGGTATTTCTTCTTTTTTTATAAATAGAAAATACTATGATGATTATGATGGGGTGTGGAAACTGTGGATAAAAAAGAGGCTAAGAAATCCACCAAAAGTTATCCACTCTTACTGCCGGTTTATACCCATCCTTATCCACAAGGCAGGTGTGACGGAGAGGCGATATTGTTAAGGCATTTAGCGGGAAGGCGGGACTAATTATTAACATGGTGTTGAAAACTTATCGGCACCAGAAAGGGGGTATGTGAAAAACGAGAGGCGGCGTTTGAAAACCCCGGTGGAAAGCCGTGGAAACGGGTGGGATAACTTTCCAGGGCGGCGTTGCTTGGCCGCAGGGAGTTATGAGACGGGTTATACACTGCTTTTCAACATGGTTTTCAACGGGTATTTACAGGAAAAAATGCCGAGGAAACGATTATCCATTTCTTTCAGTATGCTTGTCAGCGAACGCGGGACGAGGCACGATCGAACGCAGGAGGAGACACGGCCGCACGCAGGACGACGTTCGGTTATGCCACGTCCTGCGTGCGCTGACAAGTATAGGGAACGTGGGAAAAGCAGTGGTGCAAAATTACCACGCCAGGCCCTTCCCCACCCTTCAAAGCCTGTCGGAATAATGTTATAAAATAGGAAGTGCGGAAAAAGCGGGCGTAAAAATTGGCCACGTCAGCAGTAAGGGTTAACTTAGGGGGCGCTCGGAGAAAACGGGCGCTGACGGCGGTGTAAAAAGAGCAGGGAGCCTGGTTGATTCAAGGATGTTGGAAAAAACTTGAAAAGGGTGGTCTGCTTGTCATGAAAAACAATACACGATGGCCGTACAGACGTTTCACTAATCTATAAACCTAATTAAAAAACATGTTAACCCCGCTCTTCAGTTTCGGTGACTGGATCGCCTCGCCCAATGTGCAGATAGGCATCGTCATCGTTACGTTCGTGGCCACCATCGTGGCCTTCATCATCGGAAAAATTCGTTCTGACATCATTGCCCTCTGTTCAACCGCTGTGCTTCTCACCACGGGTGTGATCGATGCCAAGGCCGCTCTGGCCGGTTTCTCTAATTCCGCCGTGGTGATGATGATTGGACTTTTTGTGGTTGGAGGTGCCGTGTTTCAAACCGGCTTGGCCAAGATTATCAGCGGACGCCTGTTGCGGCTGGCGGGAAGCGATGAGAAAAGATTGTTTTTCTTAGTGATGCTCGTGACGGCTGTTGTGGCTGCCTTTGTGAGCAACACAGGAACCGTGGCGCTCCTTTTGCCCATCATTCTGGCCATGTGTAAGACAAGCGGGGTGAGTCCTTCCAAATTGATGATGCCCCTGGCTTTTGCCAGTTCGCTCGGTGGTGTGCTCACCTTGATTGGTACGCCGCCCAACTTGATTGTGAGCAATTACCTCACGGAAAACGGCAAGCCCGACTTAGCCTTCTTCGATTTCACCCCCATCGGCCTTATTCTCCTCATCGTGGGCACGCTGCTCCTTTGGCCGCTCTGCCGCATTTTCCTCAGCAAAAAGGGCCGCGACGGCGCTGAGGCCGATGATGGAAAATCGCTTGCCGGACTGCTCCATGAATATCATATCAACGACTGCGTCTTCCGCCTGCAGGCCACCAACGGGCCTTCGCCCATAGAGGGTTGCACTGTGCAGGAACTCAATTTGAGACACCGCTACGGCGTGACGGTGCTGGAAGTGCGCCGCGAAAACCGTTCCATCTTCGGTTCGGTCACGCAGGAGACCATTTCGCCTGATACCATTTTCTCGCCGGGCGACACCATCTATGTGCTCGGACATGCCGACGACGTGAAGAAAATGGCGGTCGACTATCATCTGACGGTATTCGAAGACGAAGAGCGCGAGGGTAAAGGCAAATTGGATTTCTATGAAATAGGTTTGGCAGAGGTGCTCATCACGCCTGAATCGGCCCTCATCAACCGTCCGCTGCGCCAGGCCAACTTCAACGAGCGTTTTGGCTTGAACGTGTTGGCCATCAAGCGCCACGGCCATTATATCTTCGATGATATCCGCGATGAGAAAGTCTACAACGGCGACATGCTCCTTATGCACGGCCGCTGGAAAGGCATTGAGAGTTTGAGTAAGAAAACGCGCGAATGGCTCGTCATCGGACGTCCCGACGAGACGGCACAAAACGTTTCGCTCGACCACAAGGCCCCCCTTGCCGCCCTCATCATGGTGCTCATGGTGATTGCGATGGTGTTTGAAAAGCAAATCGGCATTCCAGCGGTGGCATCGGTCATCGTGGCCGGCCTGGCAATGGTGTTGACAGGATGTACGCGCAGTGTGGACGGCGCCTATAAGATGATTGGTTGGGAAAGTATTGTGCTCATTGCCGGTATGATGCCGATGAGCACGGCCCTGAGCAATACGGGCATTTCAAAGATGATTGCCGAAGGTCTCGTTTCCTCCCTCCAGTCGATGGGCCCCATCGCCATTATGGCGGGCGTTTACATCGTGACTTCGCTGCTCTCCACCTTCATCAGTAATTCCGCCACCGCCATCCTCGTGGCGCCCATCGCCTGGGCCGCTGCAGAAGGCATCGGTGTCAACCCAACGCCCTTTATGATGACGGCTGCCGTGGCCGCTTCCTGCTGCTTCGCCACGCCAATTTGTACGCCGCCCAATGCGATGGTGATGAGCGCGGGACACTACACCTTTATGGATTACGTCAAGGTGGGCTTGCCGTTGCAAATCATTCTCGGCATCGTCTCCCTGATCATCATTCCGCTCTTCTTCCCGTGTTGAGGTGAAAGAAATAAAATACGAAAAGCCCCGTGGAACAATCTGTGTGTCCACGGGGCTTTGATATTAATTGGTATGCAAAAAAAATCAGAGGATGCCTTGTGCCATCATGGCGCTGGCCACCTTCATGAAGCCGGCCACGTTGGCGCCGCGCACGTAGTTGACAGTGCCGTCTTCGCGCTTGCCATACTTCACACACTGGGCATGGATATCTTCCATGATGCGGTGGAGACGCTGGTCGACCTCCTCAGCGCTCCAAGAGAGGTGTTGCGCATTTTGCGTCATTTCCAAACCAGAAACCGACACACCGCCGGCATTGGCAGCCTTGCCTGGAGCATAGAGAATGCCTGCTTCGAGGAAGGCATCGACAGCTTCAGGCGTTGAAGGCATGTTGGCACCTTCCGACACGGCGAAACAGCCGTTGGCCAGGAGCTGGCGAGCGTCGTCGCCATCGATTTCATTCTGCGTGGCAGAAGGCATGGCGATGTCGCACTTCTCAGCCCAAGGACGGGCGCCGGCCACGTATTTCACACCGGGATACTCCTCAGCATATTCGTGGATACGTCCGCGGTAGAGGTTTTTGAGCTCCATGATATAGTCGAGCTTTTCGCGCGTGATGCCTTCTGGGTCGTAGATATATCCGTCAGAGTCGCTCATCGTGATGGGCACAGCGCCGAATTCGATGAGTTTTTCAGCCGTGTACTGGGCCACGTTGCCAGAGCCAGAGATGCACACACGCTTGCCAGCCAAGTCGATGCCGCGCGTCTTGAGCATTTCCTGGAGGAAATAGACATTGCCGTAGCCAGTGGCTTCCGGACGGATGAGAGAACCGCCGAAGGCCAGACCCTTACCGGTCAGCGTTCCTGTGTTCTCACGGGCCAGTTTCTTATACATGCCATACATGTAGCCCACTTCGCGGCCACCTACGCCGATATCGCCTGCTGGCACGTCGGTGTCAGGACCGATGTTGCGCCAGAGTTCCGTCATAAAGGCTTGGCAGAAACGCATCACTTCAGCGTTTGACTTGCCGCGCGGAGAGAAGTCGGAACCGCCCTTCGCACCGCCCATTGGCAGTGTGGTCAGAGAATTTTTGAAAGTTTGCTCAAAGGCGAGGAACTTCAAGATGCCGAGGTTGACAGAACTGTGGAAACGGATACCACCCTTGTATGGGCCGATGGCGTTGGAGTGTTGCACACGGTAGCCCATGTTTGACTGTACGCGGCCTTTGTCATCCACCCAAGTGACGCGGAAACTGATGATGCGGTCGGGGATGCAGAGACGCTCAATAAGGCTGGCGGCTTCAAACTCTGGATGCTTGTTGTATTCTTCTTCAATTGTGTCGAGCACTTCGCTTACTGCTTGGATGTACTCTGGTTCACCGGGAAAACGGCGCTTGAGGTTTTCAATAACTTCGCAGGCTTTCATTTTTCTATTCTATTTTTATGGGGCATTCCGTATGGAGCGCTCCGTTGTTTTCTATTGGCAGGAAACCGTTTGTCTTTCGACTGGAAACCGTGTTGCTTCTCCCCTATCCCTTTTGCTTGTTTGATGAGGCGGCGGCAACAGGTCTCTTCGCAATCTCTTGCTGTTGCTTAACTGATTGCAAAGTTACACATTTCTTTTAAAGCTGCTAACAAAATGGTGTTTTTTTGATTGAAAAACATCGAAATGTAAGCTGGAGAAATAAAAAACGCCCTTTTGGAAAGAGCGTTCTATGTCATCCGGGATATTGTGGGCTAAAATGGGGAAGAGGGCGGGCGTTTAAAATAGAGACAATCAAGGTTGGTAGAGAGGCGCTTTTGAAGGGTAGGGGGTAAAAATCCAGAAAAGTCTCTGTGCGGTTTTTGACCAAGTAGCATGGCGCTTGCGATGCAGCGACAAGAGGCGTTACGCGAACATTCGGCGAAGGCCTGAGGCGAAGCACTGTAGCTCACTTTGCTCGCAAAGTGAGGGGGACGAATATTGTGGCGGCCAAACACGGCTAAAAATCCAACGAAGATATGCCCTAAAGCGCTGGCTATATTCGCTACGTGTTCGTGGCCCTCACTTTGCAAGCAAAGTGAGCTACAATGCTGGCGCCGCAACAGACAATTATGTGGGCCAGTGCCCCTGCAAGGGGCGCATATTTAGGGTAGGGGGAAATGGAATATTAAAGGATTGTAGAGCGGCGCATGCTGCCCTTGAAGGACAGGGCGCCTCCTTTCGCGCTTTGTTCACTCCACCACCGATGCCTTGAGAAGGAAAATATCCTTGAGGGGGCGGTCGGAAGTGTCGGTGCTGACGCTTTGTATGGCTTTGACAACGTCAAGGCCGATGGTGACTTCTCCAAACACCGTGTATTGTCCGTCGAGCCAGGGCGTGCCGCCCTTTTTGCCGTAGGTCTCAGCCATTTCCTTGGTGATTTCGCAGCGGCCTTCTGTGGCTTTATAAATGCGTTCAGAGATGTAGGAGAGGTCGGCCTCGCTGTAGCGCTTTCCCCATACGATGTAGAACTGAGAACCGCTGCTGCGGCGCTCAGGATTGACGTCGTCGCTTTCGCGTGCGGCAGCCAGGGCACCGCGGTAGTGATAGTGGCGGGGGAGGTCGAGCTCCAGGGGAAGCGTATAGTCAGGACCGCCGTCGCCATACACCTTATAGGGGATGGGGTTGCGCGAGTCTGGGTCGCCCGTCTGTATCATGAAGTTTTTGATGACGCGGTGGAAAATGACCCCGTCGTAATAGCCTTCGCGCACGAGTTTGAGGAAATTGTCGCGGTGGGCTGGGGTGGAGTTGAAGAGCGTCACCGTGATGTCGCCAACGGAAGTGTGGAGCAACACCGTCGGTTGTTTCTCGCCCCAGACGGCGAGGGGCAGGAAGGCGGCGAGAAGGAGCAGGCGTGATAAGATATGCTTCATTTTCATTGTGGAGAGTTGTTTGGAAATCAAGGTAAGTCGGTGGGGGACAGTGGTGTATTTTATATAAGTAGGTGGTCAAAATTATTTTTATAATATATGCTAAGAGCATTATTTTTACATTTGAAACGTCCTCTCGGGCGCATCTACTTACCTTGTTTTCAGTCGCAATGCCCGCATTGCTCCTTCAACCAAGGTGGCGTATCTGCATCCCGATAGAACATTTCAAATGTAAAAAAAATTCTGACCACCTACTTAGGAGTGTTGCAGGCTGATAAGCGTACTCCTATAATATATAGTATCCTTTCTTGCTATTTCATCAATTCGGCGAGGCGTTTCTCCATCTCGTCGAAGTCAAGGTCGCGTGCAACGACGCGTCCTTCAGCGTTGACGAGGAGGTTGCCAGGTACGTAGCGGAGTCCCAGTGTTTGTGCGGCCTTGCTTTGGAAAGCCTTACCGTCGCAGATGACAGGCGCAGAGATGCTGTCGCGCTCCATCTGTTCCTTGCAGCCCTTGCAGTCTAAGTCCATTGAAAGGACAATGGCGCCGACACGGTTGCCGTAGGCATTGTGCATGCGGCGTAGGCTTTCAGCGATGAGGCGGGAATTTCCAGCCCAGGAGGCGGTGAAGAAAACCACGAATGGACGACCGCTGAACTGCGCCTTGTTGACAGGTTTTCCGGCAAGCGTTTCAAAAGAGAAATCAGGCAGCGTTTGGCCAGCGGCGCCGTTGAGCTGCGCCAGCAGACGTTCCGCCATCAGCGTGAGGGCGGCGTTGCGCGGTTGGGCTTTGGTGAGGTCTTTGAGCAGCGAACGCGTGGTGGCAGCATCGGGAGCTTGCGCGTAGGCGAAATATTTTTTGAACACCGCCACTGCCGCCAGTGTTTTTGTGTGGGTTCTGATAAACTCAGAGGCAGCGAGGCGCTGGTTGTTTTCCGGCAAGGTGTTTTGCTTCTGTCGGAAATCCGTGAGCAGTTCGTTTTCTTCCGATCCAGTGATGTCGGCCTCTCCCAATTTTGCCGCGTCACCCTTCATCTCGATGGTCTTTCCTGGTTCCGCCACGATGTAGGTCTGCGAGAAATTGGGATAGAGCAGCGTCAGCACAGCTGGCGAAGTGAGTTGGCATTCATAAGAGAATTTGCCATCGTCGATGCGTATGGTGTCAACGCCAGACAAGGCTCCGTCGTCACTGTAGACATAAAATTCGGCCTGCTGGATGCCTGCAATTTTACCTTCGAAGATAAACTTGTCTTTGGGCTGCGAACAGGCGGCGAGCAGTAGGGCCGACAGCGCGAGCAGCAAGCGTGAGTGGATGATTTTCATATCGTTGGAGATAAATGGAGGGGGGTGTTTCGTAAAACTTTCCTTTTAGTTAGCGGGCATTCCCCCTAAAAGAAACAAGAGCCAAAAGCCTTGTGCTTGCCAGATGCTGGCCGCCCGATGGAAATCGGCGGTTGGCATTGCAAACGCTGGTGCTTTTAGCTCTTGCTGCAGAAAAAATTATAAGGAATTATTCCTTTGATTATTTGATGAGGCTCTGGAAAGTGGCGTCACCAAACAATTTGGCGAAGTCAAGATCCTTGGCTGCACGTGCCTTCAGAGAAGCGTCTTTAGCAAAAGCGTCCTTCAAGTTGGCAAGTGCCTGCGTGTTCTGGTTCGTGCGTGCTGAGAGGATGGCCTTCAAATAGCTCGTAGTGGCATCTGGAGCGGCAATCGTTGCGAGCGTCTGAGCGGCAGCGGCATAATCCTTGTTAAGAATCTGTGCCAAAGCAGCGCTGTTAGACTTCACGCCAGCGAGGTCCTGAGCAGCCTGAGCGTAGTTGCCCTTGGCGATGTTGAGGTTGCCGAGCACTTCCTTGTAGTTTTTAGCTTCAGCAGCCTTGCCGAGAGCCTGTTCAGCAGCTTCGGTGTTGCCTTCAACGAGGCTCAACAAAGCCAAGTTGGCGTTGGCTTCGCTTGACTTGGCATTCTTCTGGAGCGCCTGTGCGAGATATTGCTTGGCAGCAGTTGTGTTGCCGCTCTTGAACGCCATTTCAGCGAGGTTGTTGTATGCGCGGTAGTCGTTAGGATAGAGCTGAACCGTCTTCTTGTAGATGTCTTCCTTCTTGGCAGCGTCGTCGGTGAGCGTTGCGGCGTAGAGCAATTCTTCAACAGAGAGTTTAGAAGCGTCGTTCTTCAACTGCTCTTCGATTTCGTCGTCGCTGCGGCCGATGATGTTGTAGTTGATGGTCAGACGGGCACGGCGCAATTCAGGCAGAATTTCGTTAGCCAATTCGTTGAAAGCAGCGGAGAGGTTGCGAATCTGCGTTTCGCGCTGTTCTGGGTCTTCATACATAGAGAGCACGCGGATGATCACTTCCTTGTCCTGAATGTTTGAAGCAGCCACGAGTTTCTGGAAGCCGTCCCAGTCTTCAGCCGTATAGCGGGTGTCGACATCAGTTTCCAACTTGTTTTTCTTCAAAGACTTCTTCACGTAAGCGCTTGAAGTGCCGCCACGCTTTTCAGCCAACTTCTTGTTGAAGTTGAACTTACCTTCTGGCGAAGCATAAGCCGAAACTTCGATGTTGTCGAGCTGGAAGCCCTTCTGGTCGGCCTTGATTTCGCGGAGCGTCTTGACGAAGTCCTTAACAGACACGCTGTTGAGCTCGCTCGTGCGGATATTAGCCTGGTTGATGAGGTATTTGATTTGTGCTTCCTTGGTCTGAGCGATGGCATACTGATACTGGTCTTCGCCCGTTGCCGTGTTGGCGCTGGCAGCAGTGCGGTTGATCAGCGTGGAAGTGGCGATGACACCGTCGGCCACCTTCACTTCAGGCACCTTCACCTTCTTCTTTCCGACCTGTGCGTCGAAAGTGAGGTAGAGTTCGCTCTTGGCCATTTCAGGCACGTAGTTGAAGCTGTTCTTCATTGTGTAGTTGCCGCCAACCTTGTAAGAAATCTCAGTGTTGTTGGCCTGAACTTTCTCACCCTGGAATGTGGCAGACTGACCCTGTGCACTGCCTTCAGCATAGCGCAATACGGGGGTTACAGTCACAATGGCTTTTTTCTTCATGTATTTTTCAGGAAAGCGTCCGTTGATGGTCACAGGCACTTTACCGCCCACAGCCTCCATAGGAGAAGGGGTCACTGTGAAATTGTCGGCAGAGAGTTCGCCGAGCTTGTTACATGATGTTAGCGCTACAGACGAAGCGAGGGCTAACGAGAAATAGAGTTTGCTTTGCATGATTAATATTTGGTAGTTAAGTAGGTGTTTGGCAATGGCGGAAGGCGCTGTTCACGGTGTGGAAAATGGTGTGGAAAATTCTGTATCCTCTTTTGGAGAGAGAATCCCATCGTTGCAGTGGATTTTTGTTTCTCATTGCAGTTGGAATTTCAATCCCATCATAACTATGACCATCTGACGGAAAATAGAGAACAGGCATTGAAATGCGGTGCGTGCAAGCCTTTCGGTGCATACATTTTGCCGTTAAACGGGGCAAAGATAATAATTTATATCTATCGGGGGACGGACTGCCCTTTATTTTTTGAGTTTTTTACACCTATGTATATAGATAGCCGACGTGTTTCCCATCATTCGAAAAAAAAAATGTAACTTCGCGACATCTAAGTAACGACGAAGAATGATACGTAAATTCGACTTCTTGGTAATTGGTTCCGGTGTGGCCGGGATGAGTTACGCCCTCCAGGTGGCTGCCTCGGGCAAAGGCAAGGTGGCCCTCGTTTGCAAAACTTCTATTGAGGAGGCCAACACGGCCAAGGCGCAGGGTGGTATTGCCTCTGTGACGAACCTCAAAGTGGATGATTTCAACAAGCACATCCGCGACACGATGATTGCTGGCGATTACATCAGCGATCCGCGGGCCGTTGAACAGGTGGTGCGCAATGCGCCTGCCGGCATTGAGCGTCTGCTGAAGTGGGGCGTGAACTTCGACAAGAATGAAGACGGTTCTTTCGACCTCCACCGCGAGGGCGGACACTCCGAATTTCGCATTCTCCATCATGCCGACGACACGGGCTTCGAAATTCAGCGCGGACTCATCGAGGCGGTGAAAAAAACGCCGAACATCACGCTGCTGGAAAACCATTTCGCCGTGGAAATCATCACGCAGCACCATCTGGGTGTGGAAGTGACGCGGCGTACGCCCGACATTGAATGTTACGGTGCTTATGTGCTCGACCCCGACACGAAGAAAATCGACACCATTCTCTCGCGCGTCACGGTGCTGGCCACTGGTGGCTGCGGAGCGGTTTATGCCACTACCACCAATCCAGACATCGCCACGGGCGACGGCATTGCCATGGCCTATCGTGCCAAGGCAACGGTGAAGGACATGGAATTTATCCAGTTCCACCCAACGGCGCTCTTCCATTCTGGAGAAACGCATCCTGCCTATCTCATCACGGAGGCCATGCGCGGTTACGGCGGCATCCTTCGCCTGCCAAACGGCGAGGAGTTTATGCAGAAATACGACAAACGCCTCTCCCTGGCTCCGCGTGACATCGTGGCGCGTGCCATCGACAAGGAAATGAAAATCCACGGCATCGACCACGTCTGTCTTGACGTGACGCACAAAAACCCGGAGGAGACGAAACACCATTTCCCGAATATCTACGCCAAATGCCTCTCCATCGGCATTGACATCACGAAGCAGTACATTCCCGTTGCCCCTTGCGCCCATTATCTCTGCGGCGGCATCAAGGTGGACCTTAACGCCTGCTCAAGCATCCATCGCCTCTATGCCGTTGGCGAATGCTCTTGCACAGGTCTGCACGGCGGAAACCGCTTGGCTTCCAATTCGCTCATTGAGGCTGTGGTGTATGCTGAAGCCGCTGCCAACCACTCGCTGGCACACATCGACGAATATGAATTCAACGAGCGTGTGCCGGAATGGAATGACGAGGGCACGATGAGCAACGAAGAGAAGGTGTTGATTGCACAGGACGTGCGCGAAGTGGAGCAGGTGATGTCGAATTATGTGGGCATCGTGCGTAGCGATCTGCGCCTCAAACGCGCATGGACGCGCCTTGATTTGCTCTATGAAGAGACCGAGGAACTGTTTAAGCGCGTGAAGGCCACCCGCGATATTTGCGAGCTCCGCAACATGATCAACGTGGGATATCTCATCACGCGGCAGGCCATTGAGCGCAAGGAAAGCCGTGGACTGCATTACACCATCGACTATCCGAAACACGCATACGACCAAAACTGAGAAGCGGTTTCCTCGGGAAAAAAATAAGCTGGACAGAGAAACACAGGTGGTCGAATCGGCTTTCGGCCACCTGCTTTCTATTGGTGAAACTTAGAAAGCATAAAGCTGCCCCCGTTGCCCATTTAAAAATTGAATATGTCTTTAACATCCATCATACGCCCGTTTTTTGTTCGCCGCACGAACCGCCTTGAGCGCTATGCCACGCAGGCAGAAGAAGTGCAGCGCCAGGTGTTGGCACGTCTTGTCGGCCGTGCTGAAAATACGCTTTGGGGTAAGGAACACCATTATGCCGACATCAGCAACTACGAACAGTTTGTCGAAAAGGTGCCCATCAGCACCTATGAGGAACTGAAAGGATATATCGACCGCATGCGTCATGGCGAGAGCGACATCCTCTGGCCGGGAACCGTGAAATGGTATGCCAAGTCGTCGGGAACCACCAACGACAAGAGCAAGTTCATCCCCGTGAGCCGCGATGGCCTGCATGACACACACTATGCTGGAGGCACCGACTGCGTGAGCCTCTATTTGCGCAACAATCCCAAGAGCCGCCTTTTCGATGGTCGCGCCCTCATTCTGGGTGGCAGCCATGCGCCCAACTATAACCTGCCGCATTCGCTTGTCGGCGATTTGAGTGCCATTTTGATTGAGAATATCAATCCGTTGGTCAACGTGGTGCGCACGCCGCCAAAGCGTGTTGCCCTGCTCTCTGATTTCGAAGAGAAGCGCGACCGCATTGCCGAAATCGCTTCAAAGCAAAATGTGACGAACCTTTCGGGAGTGCCTTCATGGATGATGGCGGTGCTCAACCGCACACTGGAAATCACCGGCAAGAGTTCCATCGACCAGGTGTGGCCCAATTTGGAAGTGTTCTTCCACGGCGGCGTGGCTTTCACGCCCTATCGTGAGCAATACCATCAGCTCATCAAGAACGAGGGCATGCATTATATGGAGACCTACAACGCCTCTGAAGGTTTCTTCGGTTTGCAGGACGACCCGACCGACGCGGCCATGATGCTGATGATTGACTACGGCGTCTTCTTCGAGTTCATCCCCTTGGAGGAAGTGGGACGCAAGGACGCGGTGGCTGTGCCTTTGTGGGGCGTTGAGAAGGGGCGCAACTATGCCATTGTCATCTCCACGACCTGCGGCCTCTGGCGCTACCAAATTGGCGACACGGTGAAGTTCACCTCCACCAACCCCTATAAGTTTGTCATCTCTGGCCGAACAAAGAGTTTCATCAATGCTTTCGGCGAAGAACTCATCGTTGACAACGCCGAAAAGGGGCTTGCCGAGGCTTGCCAGAAAACAGGCGCCGTGGTGAGCGAATATACTGCCGCACCGGTGTTTATGGATGCCGAAGGCCGCTGCCGCCATCAGTGGGTCATCGAATTTGAGAAAGCGCCGCAAGACCTCAAGGCTTTTGCCACCCTGCTCGACGAAGCGCTTCAGCGCATCAATTCCGACTATGAGGCCAAGCGTTACAAGAGTCTCACACTGCAGGCCCTTGAAATCATCCCGGCACGCCGTAACCTCTTCAACGACTGGCTCAAGAGCCGCGGAAAACTGGGCGGACAGCATAAGGTGCCACGCTTGGCAAACAACCGCGACATCATCGACCAGGTGCTCGCTCTCAATACCAACGAGGGATAATTTTCTATCTCTTTTTCATTTAAAAAATATCTCATGCACATCAAGGAAACCCTGTCCCAGTCCCTGCGTCTGCTTTCGCTGCTCATGGTGGCGTTGCTCGCCGGCTGTGCCAATCCGGGAAGCGGCCCCGACGGCGGCCCCTATGACGAGACCCCGCCGCGCATCGTGTCGATGTCGCCGGCCTTAGGCCAGCGTGGCGTGAAGAGCAAGAAGGTGACCATCGCTTTCGACGAAAACATCCGCGTGGAAAATGCTATAGAGAAAGTCACGGTGTCGCCGCCGCAGTTGCTCTCGCCGGAGATAAAGGTGGGAGGAAAACACATAACGGTGGCCCTCGCTGACTCTCTGAAAAACAACACCACCTATACCATCGACTTCTCTGACGCCATCGAGGACAACAACGAGGGAAACCCTCTGGGGCAGTTCACCTATTATTTCTCAACGGGCGAAACGCTCGACACGATGGAGGTGGCGGGAAACGTTTTGGCTGCCGAAAACCTCGAACCTCTCAAGGGCGTTTTGGTCGGACTGCATAGCGACACGACCGACACGGCTTTTACCACCAAGCCCTTCGACCGCGTGGCGAGAACCGACGGGCGCGGTTTCTTTTCCATCAAGGGCATTGCGCCGGGCGCTTACCGCATCTACGCCCTCAAGGACGTTGACGGCGATTTCATGCTCTCGCGCGGCGAGATGCTGGCGTCGCTCAAAACCATTGTGCGGCCTTCGGCATTCCCTGATGTGCGCTACGACACAGTTTGGCGCGACACGATTTACTACGACTCCATCAAAACCGTCCGCTACACGCATTACATGCCCGACAATCTGGTGCTCTTGGCTTTCCAACCCAAAAACACTGACCGCCATTTCTTGAAATCGCAGCGAGACGTGCCAGAATACTTCCGCTTCTATTTCACGGCGCCCTCGAAGATGGTGCCGGTGCTCAAGGGCATCAATTTCGATGCCGACAACGACCTCTTGGTGCAGCGCTCGCCTGGCAACGACACCATCACCTATTGGTTGAAAGACATGGGCATGCCCGCCGTCGATTCGTTGCAGATGACGCTCACCTACGATGCCTATGTCGATTCTCTCGGGGAAAACGTTGTGACAACTTCCGACACGCTCATGCTCGTGCCGAGGCAGACGATGGCACGCCGCCTCAAGGCGCAGGCCGAGGAGATGGAGAAATTCAAGAAGCGATTGGAGAAGCGCCACAAGCGCGGCGATTTCTCGCAGGAGACGATGCCCGTGAAGCACCTCAACGTGAAGTCGAGCATTTCGTCAATGGCCTCGCCCATGCAGAATCCGCGCCTCATGTTTGACGAACCCATTATGAATATCGACACGGCGGCAATTCATCTGCGCCGTGCAATCAACGACTCCACACTGGTGGACGCCCCGTGGGAGATGTCGTCCCCGAAGGAGGGACTGCTCATGGATTTCGGCGTCATCGGTGAATGGCGATACGGGCAGCGCTACGAACTGGAGGTGGACTCTGCCGCCATCCAGGGCCTTTCAGGAAAGGTGAACTCCCGTTTGAAATACACCCTCAGATTCGGACAGGAAGAGGATTTCGGAGCGCTCTTTGTTTCGCTCCCTGGCGCCGACACCATCATGACGGTGCAGGTGCTCTCGTCTGATTCGCGAGTGGAACGCCAGCAGCGCGTCAATGCCAGCCGTCGCGCCGACTTCTTCTATATCAAACCAGGAAAATACTATCTCCGGGCCTTCAACGATCGTAATCTCAACGGACGATGGGACACGGGCGACTTCTTCAAGCAGCAGGAGCCAGAGGAAGTGTTCTATTATCCAACGGAGATTGAAGTGCGGCCAAACTGGGACATTGAGCAGGTTTGGCGCGTGAAGGAACTGCCGCTGACGAAGCAGAAACCAGCGAGCCTGATCAAGCAGAAGGCCGACAAGGTGAAAACCATCCGCAACCGCAACGCGGAGCGGGAAAGAAATAAAAGATAAAAGTTTTTGATAATTATGAAAAGGTTATCTACACTCCTCGCCATGCTGGTGTTCACCGTTATGGCGGCATCGGCACAGTGTTCTTCAAGAAATACGGCTTTCAAAAGCGGAGAGACGTTGATGTATGATCTCTATTTCAATTGGAAGTTTGTATGGGTGAAGGCTGGAACAGCTTACATGAACATCACGCAGAGCACCTACAACGGCAAGCCGGCCTATAGAACCTATCTCATCACGCGTGGCTCGCAGAAGGCCGACCGCTTCTTCGTTATGCGCGACACGCTCCTTTCCTATTGCGACCTCGACCTCGTTCCGCGCTATTTCCGCAAAGGGGCGTATGAGGGAAGCACTTACCGCCGTAACGAGGTGTGGTATTCCTACAGCGGCGGCGAGAGCCACGTCAAGATGCGCTACCAGCGTAATAACAACGCGCCCTCAATCAAAAAACTCCATTCACACTATTGTGCTTTCGACATGATCAGCATGCTGCTGCGGGCCCGTTCGTTTGACCCCAACGACTTTAAGGTCGGAACACGCATGCGCTTCCTCATGGCCGACGGCAACAATTGCGACTGGCAGGCCATCGTTTACCGTGGCAAGAAGAATTTCAAGATGGAAAACTCGTCGACGACCTATCGCTGCCTCGTCTTCTCTTTCATGGAAACTGAAAAGGGAGAGGAAAAGGAAGTCGTGAAGTTCTATATCACCGACGACAAAAACCACCTCCCCGTGCGTCTCGACCTCAACCTCAACTTCGGAACGGCCAAAGCTTTCCTCACGGGGGCCAGCGGCATCAGAAACCCGCAGACGGCGAAATTGAAGTGATTTGGTAATGACGGCTTATCTTGGCCGCTCCTTGCCTTTTTGTTTAGTATATCCTAATCCTTTCAACAATATGAAACTCAAGAGCTTCAAAATATGGATGCCTGCAACGGTCATCTGTCTCGCCGCAGCGTGCTTAACCACTGCCTGCCGTTCGATACAGCATCTATCAGATAAACATCAGAAAGAGACAGTGATGAACATCCCATATGTGGTGATGAACAACTATTTCTTGAAGAGCAACGTGGTCGGTATTTCCTATCCGCTTATCACCAAGCAGGAAGAGTTCTCTGGTCTCTTTGGCATGGCTGCCGTGATGGGAAAAGACGGCGCCCCGACGTCCGTTGATTTCTCAAAGGAATCGGTCATTGCCATCGTATTGCCCGAAACAAACGTTTCAACGGAAATCATCCCTTTACGCCTGGAAAAGGGCGCCGCACAGGGCCTGAGAATGTATTACACCGTGAAGCGTGGTGAGGAGATGATGTCAACCATGCGTCCAATTTTGCTCGTGAAAATAAAAAACAAATACCGCGAGGAAGTCATGCCCGTTGAGGTGAAACAGCAGAAGGAGAAAAACTGAGCATCTGCTCATTGAATATATCTAATAAAAAATCATCCATGAAAAAGTTATTGTTTCTTCTCCTTGCCGCCCCGCTTATGGGGCTGCAAGTCATGGCCGACAGCGTGAAGCCTGAATCTTTGGAAGGTATCTGGCAGCAGGTGCAGGTGTCAAAGACCGACGGCCACACCATGCTTCTCCCAGTATGGAAGGTGTTGAGAAGTGATGGCACTTTCAGCACGTTCCTCATCGTCAACCGCTCCGGCCAGAGTGTCATCACCAACGAAGGCACATATAAAATGGTCAACGACTCCACCATCGTGGAGCACATCACGGGGTCAATCACCGACCCACAACTGATGGGGAAAGACAACCAACTCATCTTCCGCCTTGCGGACAACGACACCTTGCAGGTGTCTTACCAAATGCCAGGACATACACGTGAGGCACACGAGAAATGGATTCGCGTGAAACTCGAAAGACCAAGAAAGCCGGAAGGTAATCACTGATTTACATATAAAAAGAGCGGCCCTGCGAGGCCGCTCTTTTTTGTATGCGTAGGGTAGGTCATGGATACTGGCGGAATATGTGTTCTGATTATATTCCGAACAGTAGCAGGTCACTTTTCAAAAAAATCAAAGAATTTGTTCATTTCGGATATGCCCTTTGACTTGGCTTCCTCCAATGAAAAAGGTATGGCGTTTTTGCGTGCAATCAGAATGCCTTCTTCTCTTCCCAGTCGGTCGTATATATTGGGAGATTTCTTGTAGTAGCCTTCGCTTTTGTCATATTCTTCCAGGCCTGGTAGCTTTCTCAGTGTGGCCTCCATGGTGCTGAAATCCGGGAAGAATACGCGGGTATTGCTGAAATGAAGCAAATACCAAAACTCCAGGCAGGGCGTGTTCACGATGAGCACCAGGCTTTTCATCCATCCGTATTTGGCTTTTTCCCTTGGAGTCAGTGTGTCTTGAGTGGATTTCTGATATTTCTCATAATAGACCCTGAACCGTTCAAATTCCTGATGATCCTTGATGATGCTGTCCATGTCCAAGATGAGGATAACCTGAGTGGATTCCATAGCAAGTTTCTGTTCTGCCAAAGCAAACAGTTCCTCTACGCTCTTTTTCTGGGGTAGGTCGGGCTTGATGGTTGCCTTTTTCATGGCCATATTTGGATAATGCTCCTTTATCGTTTCCAGGTACCATTTTTCATCCTTGCCGTCAATGATAACGGCAATGGACTTCTCAGCACTGCGTCGTTTGATTCTTCTCATAACTCTTTCGCTTGGTTAAGTAATTGTGAAAGAATAAGGTCAAGGTGTTTATTCACCATGACTAAATGAAACGTAGGTATCTCCCAAGTGTGGAATACCGCCCAACTTGCCTGCCCGGTAGGCATTGTAGCGGTTGGTTGTGTTGCGCAAGGTGTCTGTATCAAAATCTGCCAGGGAATATAGTTCCGTATCTCCTTGTTCGGATTTCTTTGTAATCCAGACGGAGTCGTCTCGGAAGAGGTCTCTGTCGGATAGAAATTCAGACAGGTGGGAAGAAAAGACCAACTGCGAATGGTGGGAGTTTAGAAGATAGGTGGTCACGAAATGCTGATACAGGTCGGGATGCAGCCGGCATTCCAGTTCATCAATAGCCAGAAAATGGGATTCCTTAATGATTTGAAGCAGCAAACCAGACAACTCGTAGTAGCGTTGCGTTCCGCCAGACTCCTGTTTGTAATCCATTGCCACCGTTCCTTGATGACCGTTGTGGCTCATGTGGATGTCAAACTCCAGCTGCGTAGGGTCTGACTTCAGTTCCTGCTTCATGCTTTCTGGAATTTGATCACTGTGCAGCAGCAAGTCGAGTATGTTGGATCTGAGCGGACGTTTGGTCTGTTCAACCACCAGATCGCTGATGCCGATGTCGGCTTTCATCAGTTGGCGTACCAGTTCACTCTTGTCAATCAAGTTATCCATCAGGCTTTGGCTGACGTATTTCTGCAGTTTCTGGTCGCCGGTCGTCACCATCGGCATGAAATATTCGCTCATCCAGTTCAAGATGTCTTTCATCCAGGGGATGTCTACGTTGCTGTTCAGGTAGGCACCGAAGAGAGTTCGGTTGTGCAACAGATTGCCTGACAAAATACGGGCGCTCGTGGTTGAGCGGTATCTGTCTCCCCATTTCATGGTGGAGACGAGAGTTTCTTTGTTGGTTTCACGTTCGTAAACCGTATGTTCGCGCACGGCATCGAAGGGCTGGCATTTCAGCACCTCGTGATATACAACCCTGTTGTCAAAGACGATTTCATATTTATACCTTGCTTCGCCAACAATGAAATTTACGGCCATTTCTGAAGAATGTTGCTGGCAGGCTTCATCCAGAAAAAAACGGTCGTATTCTATTTCCGAGGTCTTGTCTTTGCAGGGGCGGAGCATCAGGTCTGTAAACAGGTAAAAGGCTCTTAGCACATTGCTTTTCCCAGAAGCATTGGCGCCTAAGAGGGTCGCAATTTTTAGCAGACGGTATTTTCCGACCTTCATCACAAAATACTCTTCCAGGTGAGTACTGTTGGTCGCTTCAAACGAAAGCGTTTGCTTATCTCGAATGGAGCGGAAGTTGGATATTGAAAAGTCTATTACCATATTCTTGTGTTTAAACAACTGATTATTTTTGATAAGCACTTGATTTCTGTAAGTGATATGCAAATATAGGTCTTTCTTCTGAAATAAGCAAGGGTTTAGCGGTTAATCTGCCCACTTACTAAAATCCTTGGAGACCAGCGTAGCATATTTCTGAACGGTGGGGTGTTTATTTTAAATTGTCGTATTATTTTGTTCCTACAACTGTCTTGAAGAAGGAGCGTAGCAGGCTACGTGACTGATGAAAGACAGTTGTAGGGGCAAACGAATGCGGCAAGGCAATATTAAACTGGCTTATTCCTGCATGGATAATATAAAATAAGCACATAGCGAGAAAATAAAATTGAGAAAAGCGTAGCGAACAGACTGAAAAAGCGTTCGTTACGTTATATTTTTTTCTCGGCAAAAAGCCAAAGAGAACCACAATATAGCCAAACAGCGCAAAGGTTCAGTTACTTTATCATAACCCGTGTGATGATGAAAAATTCTTGCTAAAAAACACGCTATTTATTACAGACGAAATAGTATCATTAGTTCGCTCTAATGGAGGTCGATGGACTGTAAACTTTTCTGATTTTAGAGAAAGTTGTGTTGAAATTGAGGCAAACCAAGAACTGTATATTGCCACAAAAAATAGTTTTTGGAGCAAATTAATTAGAATATGATTGGGGGATTTTTATATGGGTTCCTTGTAATCATGTAATGTACTGAGAAATATCAACAAATTAAACATATCTGATTGCCCCTCCACTTCCAAAAGGATAATCGTTTACATCCTTGTTAATATAAGGAGAATCTTCAATAAGCACACCATAGAAACAACATCTTTCTTTGTTGAAATACGTTTTGCTTTCCGCATCGTAAGAAGTCCATTCATAACCTTCAACTTTAAGGACAGTACGTACAATCCCGTGATATACGCCTAACACATAATCTATTTGACTTGCACGAGACTTTGCTATTGCCCAATACTTACGCGTTTTTTCATATATGTCCGTTCTTTGATACACTCCATGAGCCTTCGCATCATCAAAACTTCTATTTAAGCTAACCAATAACAGTTGCTCATTGGGATTTACTTTGATTTTCTCACAATCATAGATGGAACTGATTTCATCTACAGTTTTAAAACCTTCATCCCACTGGTGATGTCCGCTCACAATATTAGTCAACACTTGTTCGGTATTAAATTTTGGAAATGTAAGAAAATCTATAAGAACGGATTCGATTTGAAAAGCTTCTTCCTCTGTTAATTTATGACGAAGTATATAATGCTCCACTTCCGCGCCCGAATAGATAATCTCACGAATTAGATTAAGTTTTAGCGATTCTTCGTTTTCTTGAAGCGCAGCTTCGCAATGTTGAAAAACTCTATTGCCACAACCTTTCCCTATATAAAAGATTTTATTGTTTCGAGGGTCTGTCAACGAGTAAACATAATAGCCAAGTTCTTCTATAGTTTTGTCACTGAACTTATTCATAATATTTACATTATTTTTTGTACTGAAATAATAATCGGGTATTCTGTCTTTTTACTTCAACAACTTTCTTTTCCCATTATCGCCATTTTCCAGCACACTCATTTGGTGGATGGCTATTTGATTGAGTTTTATAAGTCGCTTTCCTTGTGGAATTCCTTGCTCGATAAATACAGCATTCAGATTTTCCATATTGGACAGGCATATAAGTTCATTGATGGTGGCATAATCCCGAATATTACCTTTCAAGTTAGGATTGTTTTCCCTCCATTCCTTTGCTGTCATTCCAAACATCGCTACATTCAGCACATCGGCTTCATTGGCATAAATGATATTTGCCTGTTTGGGCGTTATTTCAGCAGGAATAAGATTATGCTTGATGGCATCCGTATGTATCCGATAGTTTATCTTTGACAATTCACGTTTTGCCGACCAGCCGAGTTGCCGTACCTCCTCGGTTTTAAGTCTTTGAAACTCTTCTATAAGGTAGAGCTTAAATGGTACACTGATTGCAGAACCAAATTCAAAGGCAATATCTTTGTGAGCATAAGTTCCGCCATAACGTCCTTTTTTTACAACAAGTCCAATAGCACTTGTACGTTCAATCCATTCTGAAGCACTGAGTACAAAGGAAGGTAACCCGGCACTTTTTCTAAAGTGGTCAAATTCGACCACTTTAAAATTGGGATTGTGAATCACTTCCCAAGTTCCAATAAATTCAATCGTATAACGGTTTCTTATCCAATTCTTGATTATATCAGCAGACCGACTATCTCCCTCTTTGGCTGAAGCCATATCTGTAAGGGAAATGTAATCCTGTTCAGCCCATTGCAAAACTGTTATTTCTGTATTTTGAACCGTAATCTTAGCCATAGCACTAAAGTGTTGAATTTCTGTACAAAGGTAGTGAATTTTCTCAGTACGATAGCATACTCCATATAGTATCGTAGAGTTTTCCGATATAAATTGTTATGGTATTACAGACTTGTATTATCTTTGTCTGAACAACTAAAAGACTGCTTTTAACAAGACGCATTATCACGAATAGTGGGTTGGGACGGCTTGAGAAATTGCCCTTTGTTTTTGTCAGATACGTTATAAGTTCTGCGACTTAGCCCTTCGTCTGGGCAAACTGTAAAAAGAAATCCCTGCTACGGTTTCAAACCGTAGCGGGGATTTTCATATAGAGGCCTTATTCAGGCGATATTAGCCTTGTTTACAGGGATGAGGCTGCCGTATGGCAGGCCGCGCTCCCTTGTTGGAAGAAATTAGTCGTGGAGCTTAGCCTTGATGAACTCGCGGTTGAGGCGGGCGATGTTGGCGATGGTCTCATTCTTCGGACATACTGCTTCGCAGGCACGCGTGTTGGTGCAGTTACCGAAGCCGAGTTCGTCCATCTTGGCAACCATTGCTTTTGCACGCTTGGCAGCTTCAGAACGACCCTGAGGAAGCAATGCAAACTGGCTCACCTTTGAGCTGACGAAGAGCATGGCAGAACCATTCTTGCAGGCTGCAACGCAGGCGCCGCAACCGATACAAGTGGCGCAGTCCATAGCTTCGTCGGCATCCTGCTTCGGAATCAAGATGGCGTTGGCATCCTGAGGAGCACCTGTGCGAACAGAGATGTAACCACCAGCAGCCTGGATCTTGTCGAAGGCAGAGCGGTCAACCATGCAGTCCTTAATCACAGGGAAAGCAGCTGAACGCCAAGGCTCAACGGTGATGACGTCGCCATCGTTGAAGCGGCGCATGTAGAGCTGGCAGGTAGTGGCGCCGGCAGCTGTCTTGCCGTGAGGCGTACCGTTGATATAGAGTGAGCACATACCGCAGATACCTTCGCGGCAGTCGTGGTCGAAAACGAATGGTTCTTTACCCTCTTCGATCAACTCCTCGTTGAGGATGTCGAGCATTTCGAGGAAAGAAGTGTCGTCGGGGATATCGTGCATCTCACGAGTGTCGAAGTGACCCGCATCTTTAGGACCATTCTGCTTCCAATATTTGATAGTAAAGCTTATATTTTTAGCCATTTTGGATTGTCTTTAGATTGTTGATTCTACCAATTAGTTCTTGTAGTTACGAGTCTTGACTTCAATAGCCTCGTACTTGAGGGGCTCTTCGTACTTGACAGGCTCTTTGTCTTCGCCCTGGTATTCCCAGCATGAAACGTAGAAGCAGTTCTTGTCGTCGCGCTTGGCTTCGCCTTCTTCTGTCTGGTGTTCAACACGGAAGTGGCCGCCGCAAGATTCTTCGCGGTGGAGCGCATCGATGGCGATGAGCTGGCCCATGGTGATGAAGTCGTTCAGACGGATGGCCTTGTCGAGCTCAACGTTGACACCTTCGAGCTGTGGAACGAAGAGGTTGGTCTCAAATTCCTTGCGGATGTCCTTCAGTTTGGCAAGAGCCGTCTGGAGGCCTTCCTTAGAGCGAGCCATACCTACGTATTCCCACATTACGTGGCCGAGTTCCTTGTGGATGCTGTCAACCGACTTCTTACCCTTGATGTTGAGCAAGTGGTTGATGTGGTCTTGAACGGCCTTTTCAGCAGCCTTAAATTCAGGCAGGTCGGTTGAGAAGCGTGGAACGGTAATCTGGTCGCTGAGGTAGTTCTGGATGGTGTATGGCAATACGAAGTATCCGTCTGCCAGACCCTGCATCAAAGCAGAAGCACCGAGGCGGTTTGCACCGTGGTCAGAGAAGTTACATTCACCGATGGCGAAGAGGCCAGGGATGTTGGTAGAGAGTTCGTAGTCAACCCAAAGACCGCCCATTGTGTAGTGGATGGCCGGATAGATCATCATCGGGTTGGTATATTTGATGCCGTCGGCACCTGTGCGTACCTCTTCACCCGGCTTAACGTCGGTGATTTCTTCATACATGTCGAAGAGGTTGCCATAGCGCTGGAGCACAACGTCGATGCCCAAGCGGCCGATAGCTTCAGTGAAGTCGAGGTAAACGGCCAAGCCAGTGTTGTTCACACCGAAGCCAGCGTCGCAACGCTCTTTGGCGGCGCGAGAAGCCACGTCACGAGGAACGAGGTTACCGAAGGCCGGGTAGCGGCGCTCCAAATAGTAGTCGCGGTCTGCCTCGTCGATGTCAGTAGGCTGGATTTCGCCCTTCTGGAGCTTCTTGGCGTCTTCGAGCTTCTTCGGAACCCAGATACGGCCGTCGTTACGCAGAGATTCTGACATCAAAGTCAGCTTCGACTGCTTGTCGCCGTGAACAGGGATACAGGTCGGGTGGATCTGTACGTAGGCAGGGTTGGCGAAGTAAGCACCCTTGCGGTAGGCTGCGATGGCTGCAGAGCAGTTGCAACCCATAGCGTTGGTTGAGAGGAAGTAAGTGTTTCCGTAACCACCAGTTGCGAGCACAACGGCGTGAGCGGCGAAACGTTCGAGCTTGCCGTTGATGAGGTTGCGAGCGATGATACCGCGTGCGCGGCCGTCAATCATCACGACATCCTGCATTTCATAGCGGCAGAAGAGTTTCACTGTGCCGGCGTGAACCTGTGCCATCAAGGCTGAGTAGGCACCGAGCAAAAGCTGCTGGCCTGTCTGGCCCTTGGCATAGAAAGTACGGCTCACCTGAACGCCACCGAATGAACGGTTGGCCAAAGTGCCGCCATATTCGCGTGCGAAAGGAACGCCCTGGGCAACACACTGGTCGATGATGTTGGCGCTCACTTCTGCCAAACGGTAAACGTTGGCTTCGCGGGCACGGTAGTCACCACCCTTCACGGTGTCGTAGAAAAGACGGTAAACAGAGTCGCCGTCGTTCTGGTAGTTCTTTGCAGCGTTGATACCACCCTGTGCAGCGATTGAGTGTGCACGGCGGGGTGAGTCTTGGATGCAGAAATTCAATACTTTGAAGCCCATTTCGCCGAGAGAAGCAGCGGCAGAGGCACCAGCCAAACCAGTTCCGACAACGATGATGTCAAGTTTACGCTTGTTGGCAGGGTTCACCAGTTTCTGGTGAGCTTTATAGTTTGTCCATTTTTGAGAAATAGGACCTTCAGGTATCTTGGAATCTATGTTAGCCATGTTCTGAATAGAATTTATGAGATGATTTTATGTAAAAATCCTTGTTGCGTTTGTCTTGATATATATATATGGTGTCTTATCAAGCAGCGCAGAAGAAGCCTTGGATGAAGAAGATAACGGCAACAGCCAAGAAGATGAGCATCACGAGTGACACGTAGACTGAGCCGATGGTCTTCCAACGGCAGAACCAAGTCTTGTTGTTCAAGCCGAGGGTCTGGAAGGCGCTCCAGAAACCATGGGTCATGTGGAACCAGATGGCAACGAACCATACGATGTAGAGAACGGTGAACACTGGGTTGCTGAAAGTGTAGGCGATGAGGTCTGCACCTTTGTCGGCCTTGACACTGAGGTCGTAAGCGTAGCCGCCATTGGTGAATTCAGCCAACATCATGTTGCGCCAGAAGTTCCACAAGTGGAGCAGAAGACCGAGCACAACGATGAAGCCGAGCACCAACATGTTCTGAGATGCCCATTCAACCTTTTCTGGTTTGCTGGTCACAGCGTAGCGGTTGTTACCGCGTGCCTTACGGTTTTGCAACGTCAAGATGATGGCGTAGATGAAGTGAATTGCCACCAGCGCTGCCAAGCCGACGGTTCCGGCAACAGCATACCAGTTAGCGCCCAATGCTCCGCACACCATGTCGTATGCTTCAGCGTCGATGAGGGCAACCAGGTTCATGCAAGCATGGAACGTAAGGAACAGAATGAGCGCAATGCCTGTTACTGACATTATGACTTTCCGTCCGATAGATGAGTTAGTTAACCACATAAATCTTTGAATTAAATTTTATTATTTGATGAATTATTTATGTCCGTTGCCTGGGGCGCTGCGTAAGTGTGGCTTAGCGCGTGTTTTTGAGGCCGTTCGGCTTTTCTCTGCAAAATTAAGACATTTCCTTTGGTCGGCAAAAAAAAGTAGTGAAAAAGTCAGGGACGGCGTTGAGGATTTGGCCCCTACTGGGTACTATAGTAATGTTGAACACCTATACTTAGATTTCCTTCGTTTGGTTTTCCAGCCATTGCTTGTCGGCCGCATCGCTGAGCAGCGGCATGAGGCGCTGTCGCACAGTGGCGTGGTAGTCGTTGAGCCATTGGCGTTCCGTTGGGTCCATCATGGTGAGATCCACGGGGCGGAGGTCTATGGGACAGAGCGTGAGAGGTTCGAAGGTGAGGAAGGTGCCGAAATCAGTGGTTTGGGCGGGGATGGCGAGCAGCGTGTTTTCAATGCGCACACCGAAGCGTCCGGCCACATAGATGCCCGGCTCGTCAGTGATGGTCATGCCGGCCTGGAAGGGAATCATGGTGCAGCCGCGCAGGTTTTTGCGGATTTGCTGCGGGCCTTCGTGAACGCAGAGGCGGTGGCCAACGCCGTGGCCCGTGCCGTGGCCGAAGTCATATCCTGCCTGCCACATGGCATAGCGGGCGGCGAGGTCGAGCTGGATGCCAGTGCTTCCTTCGGGGAAGTGGCAGCGCGAGAGGCCGATGTGGCCCTTCAGAACGAGGGTGTAAACGCGGCGCTCTTCGTCGGTGACGGGGCCGAGGGCGATGGTGCGCGTGATGTCGGTGGTGCCACAGTCATACTGTGCCCCACTGTCAAGCAGCAGCAATCCTTTGGGGCGGAGTGTGGCGGCGCTTTCTTCTGTGGCTTCATAGTGGACGATGGCGCCGTGAGGACCATAGCCAGCAATGGTGGCGAAACTGAGGCCGCGGAAGCCAGGCTGTTCGGCACGCAGGGCGGTGAGTTTTTCGTCAACGCCCACTTCCGTCAGGGTTCCAGAGGCCACATTTTCGTCAAGCCAGCGCAGGAATTTAACCATTGCCACGCCGTCGCGCTCCATGGCGCGGCGGAATCCCTCTTGCTCTGCCGCGTTTTTGACGGCGCGGAGCGTGGGGATTTCCCATTCAACAAAGCGGAAGGGCACGTTGCAACTCTTGCAATGGTTGATGACGCGGAGGTTCATGGCGCGTGAGAAGGCGAAGATTTCCCCTTCTGTGGCGTCTTCAATGGTGTTCTTCCATCCTTTGTAGCGCTTGACGGCCACGCCGGCGTTGAATAGGTGTTGTTTCACTTCGGCGCTGAGGCGTTTCTCGTCGGTGTAGAGCACCGAACGGCTTTGTCCCACCATCAGATAGCTCACAAATACGGGGTTGTACATCACGTCGTTGCCGCGCAGATTGAGCGCCCAGGCAATTTCCGTCAAGTCGTTGAGCAGGAAATATTTAGCTTCTGGACAGTGTTTGTGCTCCGCTTCGAAAATGCGGTGCAGTTTGTCGGCCGCCGAGCATCCCGCTGTTTCGTCGGGCATGATTTCGAGCGGTTCGTCGGGCAGGGCAGGGCGGTCTGTCCAAATGGCTCTGAAGGGGTCGTTTTCCGTCACGACGCATTGGTATTCCTCTCCCAGTTCGCCCACCAGGTCATCAGCCAGTTCCTGCGTCATGATTTCGCCGTAGCAACCGATGTTGCCGCCCTGCGGGAGTTTTTTGCGGAGCCATTCCGCCACCGATGGCGTGCCGGGCATACCGTCGCGCATCAGTTCAAATGGCGTGCCGTTGAGCTGTTCTTCGGCTTGCAGAAAATAGCGCGAGTCGGTCCAGAGCGCCCCGCCGTTTTCCGCCAGCACCACGGCTGTGCCAGCAGAACCGTCGAATCCCGTGAGCCATTCGCGGGCCTTCCAGTGGTCGGGGGTATATTCGCTGTTGTGGGGGTCGATGGTGGGAACGATGAAAGCGTCGAGACGTTCCTCCTCCATCCATTTTTGCAGTTGCTTGACGCGTGTCGCAACCGTGTTTTTGATTGTATTCATAGTGATTTTGTATATTATAAATAGGTGTGCAGGAACCAGGACGTGAAAAAAGAAATGTCTGCCTGCCATTGCAGCGCAAATATACGATTTTTGCCCGGCTTCTTGTGGCGGGAGGGGCAAAAATAATCAATGCCCCATTCATGTGTTTCCACGTGAACGGGGCAAACCATTGGGTTATGAAGAAAAATTACGATGGTTTTGGGGATTGTAAAATTTGTTAGTGTTCTTCCAGCGGCATACATCTGGATAACGGCGCGTGGTCTGTGCGCCAATCATCTTGCGCAGTTCCTTTAGTGCAACGGCACCCCTCATAAATGAATAGCAACCTCTTGTGTGTGGAGAGCGCTCTCATGTGTGTGCAGGGAACCCTTTTTTTGTGTGGAGGGTAATAGTGCCGTTGCACGGAACTGTTGGCGATGAATCGCCGTCTGAGTTTAGTAAGTTAGAAGGTTTAGGTCGGTTAATGTTCTGCGTGTTGTTTTCAGATGCAAAATTATAGATACTTTCCAACCCATACAACCTCATATCGTTGTTGATATAGATATAAAAGTTTATAATGCTCTGAAAATCAAATATATTATTTTTGCTAATAAAGGTCAGTGTATAGGTGAGCGAAAGCGATATATAGTTTTGCCGCACTGCTTTCTCCTTGTTTTAGTCTGGTGTACACGTGGTACACTCCTGTATTTTGCAAGAAAAACCTCTTTTCTCACATCGTGTTTTCCTTCTCTGCTCCCGCCTTCCTTTGAAGGACATGGTTCTTCCTTCGACGCGTAAGTATCAGCAAGGGGTTGGCGTATTTAAAAGCGTTCCGAACGCGCTGAGCGAAAGGGTCAGCATGTTCGGAACGCTTAAAAGAATCGTGCAGACCGTGACTTTGATTTTTGGGAAGTCAAGCCACATGTGCCTGCGGGTTATTTGGCTTTGGATAGTTCATCCTTGACTTTGGATGGTTTATCTCTGGCTTTGGATAGTTCATCCTTGGCTGTAAACGATTTATTCTTGGCTGTAGGCAGCCTCTTCAGCTTGGCGCACGATGGCTTCGCGTTCGGCTTCAGCTTCGTTGCGTGGCGTACCGTCTACGGGAGGAAGGGCGGCGGCGCGGCGCGAGCGGCGTGAAGGACGGCGACGTGGGGCACGTTCCTGGCGCATGTCAGCGTCAGAGGTGTCCTGCTGAGTTTCGTCATAAGGTTCCGCAGAAGTCGGAGCATTGTATTCCTCGCTTGGAGCGTTCTTCTTTCTCTGGGCGGCTTCCGCGTTTTTTGGGGCGGCTTCGCCGTTTTTCTGCGAAGCGTCAGCGTTTCTCTGGGCGTTATCGGCCGACTTCTGGGTCGACTTCTGCTGTTTCTGCGAAGCGTCATCCTCTTTTTGTGCAGCGGGAGTTTCCTTCTGGTTCTGGGCCGTTTCCTTTTGAGATGGGGCATTTCCCTTTTGAGGCTGTGCATTGTCTTTCTGAGACGGTGCATTCTCCTTCTGTGAAGGTTCAGCACCTTGCTTCATATCCTTCTGGGCGGCATTCTGCTGCTCCTTTCGGCCCTCGTTGCGTTTGGGCTGTTCATTCTGCTTTGCTGGGGCAGTGGTGGCCTCGTTGTTAGCGGTCTGTTTCGGAGCGCGTTTAGCGCCTGTTGCCGGTTTGTTGTCGCTCTTTTCCTCAGCAGCGGCTGATTTGGCGGCATTTTTCTTCGCTTTCGGTGTGCGCGACGGTGCCAATTTGGCATTGCGGCTCACATGCGGTTTGGCTTCCTGAGCAATCTCTTCCTCAATTTCGTCGATGCGTGGCACCACGCACACCTCATCGGCCTCCATCGCCGTGCGCTTCTCTTTGGCGCGGTAGATGCTGTCGAGGAATTTCGGTTCGCGGCGCAGTTTGGTGAGCGCCTCTTTCGCTGCAATCTGCTGGCTTTCCTTCTTCGAGTGTCCTTCGCCCGTTCCGGCAACGATGCCTTCCAGCACGACCGAACTGTGGAAGAGCTGTGTGCCGTTGTTTTCGTCGGCTTTCTCTTCGAGTTTGTATTCAGCCAGGATGCGGTTTTTCTGCGTCCATTCAAGGAGTTTGCTCTTGAAGTTCACTTCCTTGTTGGCCACGCCGTCGATGTCGAGCAGGCGGCCGATGATGCGTTTCTCGATAAACCATTGGCAGTGGTGGTAGCCACGGTCGAGGTAAACAGCGCCCATAAGCGCTTCAAAGGCGTTTCCGCCGATGTTGTTGCTGCGCGGTCCCGGTTGAGCCGTCGTCTTGATGAGGCGGTCGAGGCCGAGGTCGGCAGAGAGTTTGTTGAGCGAAGAGCGTTGCACGATTTTGCTGCGCGTGCTGGTGAGGAAGCCCTCACGTTTGCGCGGGTAGCGGTGGTAGACGATGTCGCTCACAACGGCTTCGAGGATGGCATCGCCAAGATATTCCAGACGCTCGTTGTTGACAGGTTTACCAGCGCGGTTGCGGTAGCTCTGCGATTTGTGGGCCAACGCGGCGCGGTAAAATTCAAGATTGTGTGGATAAAATCCGAGTATTCCGTATAAAGCAGAGGAGAGCTTCTTGTCTTTGCTGAAGGAATGCTTCACTCTGTCGATTAGATTAACTACCATGGGAGGATGTTTTGGATGCAGGGAGCGGGAGGGGGATATTCCGTTTAAGTTATGGTCAAACAACAACTTGAACAATTCTGAGGAGAGGAGTATGCCGATGAAATCTTGCGGAGAAGGGGTGGAAACTCATGGAGACTGCGTGGAAATCCTTTGCAACGCCTTGAGCAATCGTGGAAACAGATTGATGGCGCAGTGGAGTAGGGCAGCGCTTCGAGAAGGTGCTATTGCGCTTCAATAAGGTGCTACTGCGCTTCAATGCGTCAAGGCGGAGGATTTCTTCTAAGTAATGGTAAAAAAATAACTTGAACAATTTTGAGGAGAGGAATAAGGCTTTCTATTCTTATGCCCTGTATTTTTGCCGTTTTTGAAATTTGTCATCGGTCACATAGCCCGCTATGCTCCCTTTTCCAAATTCCAAAACCAACAAAAATACAGGTAAAAATTGTTCAACTTATTCTTTCACCATTACTTTCATTTGGACTTTCTTCCAGACGGAGTGACCCTGAGTTGTCACAGGATTTATTTTTGGAATCTCACACAGATTTCATGGGAAAATGCCGGGATTCTCTCTGGAAACCGGACTCTTTTCATGGGTTGTATGGCTTCTTTTTGGCAGGCTGGTGGGTTGGTTGTGGCCCATTTGCTGCCATTGGTTCTTGGAACTTCCTTGTTCCCGACTTCTGCTTAGGTAAAACAATAACTTCGGTAATTGGCTGATGGAAAAGCATGACACCAATTATCCGAAGTTACTGGGCAATTTAATTTATGTTCACTATGGGAATTTTCAGCCTTTAGTAATGGTCGCGACCATTACTAAAGGCAATTTCCCCATCTACTTAAAGTCTTAGTCTTCAAACTTCTTGACGATGCAGCAGGCGTTGTGTCCGCCGAAGCCGAACGTGTTGCTCAAGGCTGCGCGGATGGGGCGTTTCTGTGCTTCGTTGAAGGTGAAGTTGAGGTTGTAGTCGATGCGTTCGTCGCGGTCGTCATCTTCGTGGTTGATGGTTGGCGGAACGATGTCGTTCTGAACAGCCAAGCAGCAAGCCATTGCTTCGAGAGCGCCGGCAGCGCCGAGCAAGTGACCCGTCATAGACTTCGTTGAGCTGATGTTGAGCTTGTAGGCGTGTTCGCCGAAGAGCTTCGTGATGGCCTTTACCTCAGAGATGTCACCAACAGGCGTTGAAGTGCCGTGAACGTTGATGTAGTCGATGTCTTCTGGCGTCATTTCAGCATCTTCGAGTGCGTTGCTCATAACGAGGTGTGCACCGAGGCCTTCCGGATGGCTGGCCGTGATGTGGTGGGCATCGGCAGACATACCAACGCCGGCTACTTCGCAATAGATCTTCGCACCGCGTGCCTTTGCGTGCTCGAGTTCTTCAAGAATGAGGCAGGCAGCACCTTCGCCCATAACGAAACCATCGCGGCTGGCGCTGAACGGACGGCTGGCGTGTTCAGGGTCGTCGTTGCGGGTTGAGAGGGCGTGCATGGCGGTGAAACCACCGACACCTGCGGGCCAGATGGCTGCTTCGGCACCGCCAGTCACCATCATGTTGGCTTTGCCCAAACGGATGAGGTTGAAAGCATCGGCGAAGGCGTTCGTTGAAGAAGCGCAAGCCGAGGTGGTGGTGTAGTTAGGGCCGTGGAAGCCATATTTGATGGAGATTTCTCCGGCAGCGATGTCGGCGATCATCTTAGGAATGAAGAAAGGATTGTATTTCGGACCCATTTCTTCGCCGTTGATGGCGTAGTTGCCAGCTTCTTCTTCGAAGGTGTGGATACCGCCGATACCAACGCCGAGAACAACGCCGATGCGGTTCTTGTCGACTGATTCGAGGTCAACGCCGCAGTCTTTGACAGCTTCCATGGCAGCAACGAGGGCGTACTGCTCATAGAGGTCCATCTTGCGGGCTTCCTTGCGGTCGATATAGTCGGTTACCTTGAAATCTTTCACTTCGCAGGCAAACTGCGTTTTAAACTTAGAAGCGTCGAAGTGTGTGATGGGGCCAGCGCCGCTGACACCTTTCAAAAGGTTTTCCCATGTTTCGGGAGCTGTGTGGCCCAGTGGGGTGAGCGCACCAAGACCTGTTACGACTACTCTTTTTAATTCCATATATATTAAATGTGTATGCTTCGCAGGTGTCTGTTGCCAGGCCGGGGCGGCCGGTTTCTTGTTTCCTGCTCAGATGGTTTAATCAAAAAATGTTTGTTGGGGAATGTATAGACCCCTTTCGCCATTACCATAGGAACTGGCGCAAACCAGTTCTGCGGACTAAAGCCTGGAGCCGTACATCGGTAGCGGATGATGGGCAAGAGGCCGGAACCGTTGGTGGAAAGTCTGCGTAAAGCTTCATGCAGGGCATGGAAAAGGTTTAGTAATGGTTCATCATTACTTCCTGAATGTCAGGAATGCCCTTTTAAATGAAGCCAGAATAATTGGCGTCTGTCAAATCCTGCCAATATCCTGCCAAACCGTTCAACCAATGATTTCGGCGGTATGCTTTCTCCTCCGTCCACCCAAATGCCACTGTCGCGCCTCGCGTCAGATGGATGGCAGACGCGCGGCGCCACAATGTGAAGAGTCAGGCGCTATTCGGCAATGGGGAAAAGAAGAGGGGCAGTTGGTGCAGCCTTTTTTCGCCATTGCTCAGCGAATATGTCTAAACATTCCAAGGGAGGGAGGACACAAAATCCCGAGACCGTCGTTATGGCCGCCGTGAAGTTTGCAGTCCTCCCCCCCTTGGGGGGATGAGAGGTGTGCTCTCAAAAAGCAATGGAAACCATTACTTACTTGATGTGCTCCTCGATGTAGCTGATAGCATCACCTACAGTAGAGATCTTCTCGGCCTGATCGTCGGGAATAGTGATCTTGAACTGCTTTTCAAATTCCATGATGAGCTCTACAGTGTCGAGAGAGTCAGCACCGAGGTCGTTGGCGAAGCTTGCTTCGTTCGTTACTTCAGCTTCATCAACGCTCAATTTGTCACAGATGATTTCTTTTACTTTTGCTTCAATATCAGACATAGTTTCTTAATTTGAATTTATTAGTGAATGTATTAGTATCCTTCTTTTGGCTGCAAAAATAGTCCTTATTATTAAGACGGCCAAGTATTTGCGTGAAAAATTGGCTTATTCCTGCACATTTTTCCCTTTTTTGTGCTCCGATTGTAGGGGAGAGTTGGTTTTTTAGGGACTTGGCAACGGCGGCTGGCTGTTGCGACGGCTTGCCAGCGATTATTGCTGCGGTCAGCGTTTATGAGAGAACTGCTTTCCCTTTCTTCGGAGAGACATCCTTGCTCATTCCTTGGCCCATTGGCCTGGTTGCTTGTCCCGTAGCCTTTGCTGCGCGGTCTATGGATTATACTCCTTTTCCCATTGGCTGTATGGCCGTATGCGGAGCGAGGAATTATAATAGCGGCGGTCGCCGGTCACTTCCTTTCCCAGGAAATCGGGGCGTTCAAAAGCTTCGTCTTCGCTGCCCAGTTCCACTTCGGCCACAACGAGGCCTTCGTTTTCGCCGAAGAACTCGTCCACTTCAAACGTGTGGCGGCCTGCCGGCACGAGCCAGCGGATTTTGTCGACGATGCCAGGTTCGCAGAGACGGAAGAGCGAGAGCGCTTCGTCTTTCGATATTTCGTGTTCAAACTCATAGCGCGAGAGTCCTCCGTTGTTTGAAGGTCCCTTGATGGTGAGATAGCCGCGTTCGTCGCGTAGGCGGACACGCACAGTTCTCCCGCGTTCGCTGCAGATATAGCCTTGAACGATGCGCGAGTGAGACGTGGCGAGCGATTTATAATCGCCCGTCACCAAGAATTTGCGTTCTATTTCCAGTGCCATTTCTTAATGTCGTCTTGCTGGCAGGCAGCGGCAACCATTTTGCGGTGCCTGCCCATTGTTGTGGTTGGCTGTTGAGGCCGTCTGCCTCCTCACCTACAGATCATCCGAAGAAGAAATAGTAGCAGAGGAGGAACAAAATCATGAGGACGATGAGGCCGATGAAAATGCCGTTGATGACGCGGCGGGCCTGGCGTGCTTGGCGTGCTTCGCGGGCCTTGAGTTTTGCTTGGTGTTTTTGGTTCATGGTAGTAAATGGTCTTTGTGCACATTGGCAGGCAGCGGGCGGCGTGAAGCGCGTTTCAGGAGCGCCCTTCCTGCCGTTTCGCCTGTCCAGTTGCTTGTTTTTAGATATAAGTAATGGTAAAACAGGGTGAACTATCCTTTCACCATTACTATGTAAGTCACTTAAGGAGCGTTCAGAACAGTTCCTTAAGCCTGTTCAGCATCCGTTTCGGCAAATTCCATGAGGTACGCCTTGATGAATCCGTCGATTTTGCCGTCCATCACGCCGTTCACGTCGCTCGTTTGGAATCCCGTGCGATGGTCTTTCACGCGGCGGTCGTCAAACACGTAGCTTCGGATTTGGCTTCCCCATTCAATCTTTTTCTTTCCCGCTTCAATCTTGGCCTGTGCCGCTTTTCGTTTTTGGAGGGCGCGGTCATAGAGTTGTGAGCGGAGGAGTCGCATGGCGTTTTCGCGGTTTTCGAGCTGCTTTCGGCTTTCCGTATTTTCGATGAGGATTTCTTCTTCCTCTCCCGTGTCGGGGTCTTTATATTGGTAGCGCAAGCGCACACCCGTTTCCACCTTGTTGACATTCTGTCCGCCGGCGCCGCCAGAGCGGAAGAGGTCCCAAGAGATTTTCGACGGGTCGACATACACTTCGATGGTGTCGTCAACCAGCGGAGTGACGAAGACAGAGGCAAACGACGTCATGCGCTTTCCCTGTGCATTGTATGGCGAGACACGCACGAGTCGGTGGACGCCGTTTTCGCTTTTGAGGTATCCGTAGGCATAGTCGCCCTCCACCTCCATCGTGACCGTCTTGATGCCGGCTTCGTCGCCGTCTTGCAAGTTGGAGATGGTCACTTTATATCCCTGTGCTTCGGCATATCGCATATACATGCGCATCAGCATCGATGCCCAGTCCTGGCTTTCCGTACCGCCAGCGCCAGAGTTGATTTTGAGCACGCAGCTCATCGGGTCTTCCTCCTGTCGCAGCATGTTCTTGAGTTCCAGTGCTTCCACGGTCTCGATGGTTTTGGCATAGGCTTCGTCAACCTCCTGTTCCGTCACCATCTCCTCCTTATAGAAGTCGAACGCCAGTTCCAATTCGTCAACGAGCGTTTTCACTTCCTTGTATCCCTCAATCCATTTCTCGAGCGACTTCACCTTCTTCATCTGTTCCTCAGCCTTCTTGGCGTCGTCCCAGAATCCCGGTGCCTGAGTGCGCAGTTGCTCTTCTTCGAGTTGTATTTTCTTGGCGTCGATGTCGAGATAGCGGTTGAGCGCTTCGACGCGGTCCTTAGCTTCTTTAAGTTGTTCGGCGGTAATCATTTATTTCTTCGTTTCTTTTTCAGCGTCAATATAGATTTGTTCGATCTCCTTGGCGTATTTTTCGTAGACCACGCGTCGTTTCACCTTCAGCGTATTGGTCAGTTCCCCAGTGGCGATGGTAAACGGTTTCGGCAAGAGGATGAAGCGTTTCACCTGTTCATAGTGTGCGAGGTCTTGCTGCAGGAGGTCGATGCGGTCTTTAATCATCTCGTGGATTTCCGGTGAGGCGCAGAGCGCTTCGCGGCTTTCGAGCGCGTCAAGGCCGTTTCCTTCGGCATATTTGCGGAGAAAATCGTAGTTGGGCACGATGAGCGCGGAGACGAATTTATGTTTGTCGGCCACGATGACAGTCTGGTCGATGAATTTGTCGATGACAAACTTCGACTCGATCATCTGCGGCGCGATATATTTTCCGTTAGACGTCTTGAAGAGGTCTTTGATGCGTTCCTTGAGGAAGAGTTCTCCGTCTTTCATATATCCAGAGTCGCCCGTGTGGAACCATCCGTCTTCGTCAATCGTTTCGCGCGTCACGTCCTCCTTCTTGTAGTAGCCCGGTGTGATGCTCTTTCCACGCAGCAGGATTTCGTCGTTTTCTCCAAACTTGACTTCCACGCCTCCGATGACGCGTCCCACGGAGCCCAGCGTTGTGGGCTTCCCGATGAAGTCGCAGGAAACGGTGGCCGTTGATTCCGTCAGTCCGTAGCCCACCACCATGCAGATGCCAGCGGCGTGTACGAATTTCTCCACCTCCGGCGACACGGCGGCACCGGCCGTCGGGAAGAAGTTGGCGTTTTCAAGTCCGAGCGTTTTGCGCAGGAGTTTCACCACCGTTCGCTGGTAGAACGCATATTTCATGCGGAGCAACGGCGGCAGCGTTTTCCCCTTCGAGAGATATTCCGTCCAGCAGCGTGCCCCCACTTTCAGTGCGCCCAAAATCAGGCGGCGCTCCAATGCCGATGTCGTTTCGATGCGCTCCATGACACCTTGGTACACCTTTTCCCAGAAGCGTGGCACACTGCTCATGCAAGTCGGGTGGACCTCCTGCAGCGACTGCAGAACATCGTTGGGACGCAGGTTGATGGCCAGGCGTGCACCTTCAGCGAGGCAGAGATATGACCAGGCGCGTTCGAAGATATGGGTGAAGGGCAGGAAATTCAGAATGACGTCTTTTTCCGACAGCGGGAGAACGGCATCATTTTCAGGGATGGCGGCATGATACATGCCGTGGGTGATGATCACGCCCTTGCTGTTGCCCGTTGTTCCCGAGGTATAGAGAATGTTGGCCGTGTCTTCGAGCGTGCTTTTAGCGGTGAGCGCGTCCACCTTCGGCGTCAGTTCGGCTTTGTGTTTCTCCGCTTCAGCGAGAAACTCGTCGAAGTAGACCGAGAGGTGGTCGTTTTCGTGTCGCACCACGTCGCGCGAGAAGATGATGATTTTCTCGAGTGTCGGGCAGACAGAAATCACGCTGAAGGTCGTGTCGTATTGCTCCTGTTCGCCGACAAACACGAAGCGGATGGCGGCATCGTTGACCATGTAGGCCACCTGTGCGCTGCTGCTCGTTGCATAGAACGGGATGGTGACGGCACGTATGCCAAAAGCCCCGAAGTCCACATAGAGACCTTCAGGTTTGTTTTGTGAAAAGACGGCAACGTTCTCCTGCACTTTCACGCCCAGCGTGAGGAGTCCAACGGAGGTGAGGCGCACCAGTCTTGAAAAATCATTCCACGACACGGGCTTCCACACGCCTTCTTCATAGTCGCGCCATGAAAGGGCGGTGCGTTGGCCGTATTTTGCGGCCTGCTCGTGTATCAGTCTTGATAGATGAGAATTATTCAACATATAGATTCGGTTTTTCCGATAGCACAAAGGTAGGTCTTTTTATTCAATGCGAGGGCGTAAAATTCACTTTTTTTGTGATGGGGCGGCAAAGCCCGTCGTTGTGGGGAAATCCGCCGCTTGGAAAACGGCCGTTTTTTCAGTAATGGTGAAAGATAGGACATAAGAAACCTACTTACCATTACCAGCATCCGACAAATAATTTGTATCTTCGCAAATCATCTCCATTTGCTTCATTATGAAATATCCCATTGGAATACAAGACTTCAAGTTTTTGCGTGAGGGCGGATTCGTCTACGTGGACAAGACAGCTCTGGTGTACGACATGGTCACCAGAGGAAAAACCTATTTCCTGAGTCGCCCCCGGCGGTTTGGCAAGAGCATTCTTGTGTCCACCCTTGAATATTATTTAAAAGGTGAGCGCGAGCTCTTCAAAGGCCTGGCCATTGACGGGATGGAAAAAAACTGGGAAAAACACACGGTGTTTCACATTGATTTCAACGGATTAAACTTCGAGAAGCCCGATGTGTTGAGCAGCACGCTCAACGACTATCTTGCAAAATGGGAGAACGAATATCTCGTGGAAAACAGTAGCGACCTCGATTTCGGCCGCCGTTTCTGCAATATTTTGGAACAGGTTCACCGCCAGACGGGAAAATGTTGTGTTGTCTTGGTGGACGAATACGACAAACCGCTGCTCGATGTGATGGATTCGGGGCTCAGAATGAAAGACGGGAATGGCAACGAAGTGTTGATTGAAGACCACAATCGGGGCATCCTCAAAGGTTTTTATTCCGCTTTCAAGGCCGCCGATGCCCATTTGCGTTTCGTGTTGCTCACGGGGGTGACGAAATTTTCGCAGGTGAGCGTTTTCAGCGGGTTCAACCAGCCCAAGGACATCAGTATGGACGACAACTACGAGGCCATTTGCGGTATCTCTAAAGCCGAATTGCTGGAAAACCTGATGCAGCCTGTCGGCGAACTGGCTGAGGTTTATGACATGGACACAGACAAGATGGTGGAGCTCCTTGAGGAACAATACGATGGCTATCATTTCAGCAGCGGCATGACAGATATGTTCAATCCCTTCAGTCTGCTCAATGCTTTCGACAAGCGCCGCCTCGATAGTTTCTGGTTTTCAACCGGCACACCGACTTACCTCATCCGTCTCCTGCAACACAACCACGAGAACCTGAATGACCTAACGGGACGTTATTACCGCCCAGCAGATTTCGTCGATTACAAGGCAGATGCAGAGAATCCGCTGGCCATGATCTACCAAAGCGGCTACCTGACCATCAAGGGGTTCAATCGCCGTTTCAACACCTTTTTGCTCGATTTCCCCAACAAGGAAGTGAAGGAAGGCTTTGTCAGTTTGGTGGCCAACAACTACCTTCAAGTCTCGCGCGACACGGCCGTTGAGGCTATGGAGTGGGTGCAGACAATCGAAGCCGGCAACCTCTCTCTTCTGCGCAAACAGCTCACGGCCTTTTTCGCCAGCATTCCCTATACGATGCGGCGCAAGGAAAATGAGCGCGAGAGGGAGCGCTACTTCCACTATACTTTCTACCTCATTTTCCGTCTTATGAGCACCTATACCATTTTGACGGAGAAACGTCAGAGCGAGGGCCGTGCCGATTGCATCATCGAAACGCCCGCCGCCGTGTTCATCTTCGAGTTTAAACTGGACGGTACAGCCGATGAAGCCCTCCGCCAGATAGAAGAGAAGGGATATGCGCGGCCATACGCCGCCGACAAGCGCCCTGTGCGGAAAATCGGCGTCGTTTTTTCTTCGCAGACGGGAACGATTGAGGAATGGAAAGAGGCGTGAAGGAAAGTTGAAAAGCCGCTTTGCCGTTGTTTGTTCCGCCAGATTTTCCACGGCGTCCCGATATGGTCATCGATTCGCGGCCGCCGTTCGCGCTACTCGCGGCCGCAAGCAGCATTACTCGCGGCCGCGAGTAGCATTACCAGCGGCCGCGAATCGATTGTTTGTAAGGCATTTCGGAAAAAATAAAGTTTAGCGGCAGCGCCCTCGCAGCGGAGAATTGCGCTGGCCCGCATAATCGTCTGTTACGGCGCCAGCATTGTAGCTCACTTTGCTCGCAAAGTGAGGGCCACGAACACGTAG
>OHMK01000064.1_pt1 | contig 63833 bp, 57 predicted proteins | sample 1569291 | NCBI WGS metagenome assembly OHMK01 (sample SAMEA3879517, study PRJEB24766) | human gut metagenome | biome: human-associated habitat; feature: feces | place: USA | collected 1985/1987 | reverse complement strand
ACTATTATTTTAGTAATTAATAATAATCTTCGTAATAAACTAGAAGATTATAAAGCTTATTATAATGCTTCTGAAGCTTTATTTGAAGAAATAGAGGATTATAATGAAAACCTCTTTGATACAGATAAAGCAGTTGATTATTATAATGCTAGACTTCCAATTTCCAAATAAATATAAAGTTCTGTTACTAGTACGGTCTGTGAAGATAGTACTAGTTTAATTATTAATCTTATTAATGTAATTATGAGTAAAACTTTTAAAGATTTTGATAGTAAAGGACGTTTTAAAGGTGTATATCTTAGTAAGTATTTAACTGATGAAGAAAAGACTAAAGTAAGACGTTTTGCTAAACTAGATTGTGATTTAGATAAATAATATATTAGTGTTAATAAACAATATTATAAAACATTTTAAATTAAAGAATTATGAAAAGTTTTGAAACAGTGAGTGCTGAACTCAAGAAAGTTAAAGCTAACAATGTAGTAACTACTACAGTTCGTAACATTAATGTAACTGATATGACTACTTGGCAAAGAGTATCTATTACTCTTAATACTCCAGTTAAAGGTTATGTTGCTGATGAAGAAGGTAATTATTCTGAGGGAGAAGTAAATGTTATATTTGTTTCTTCATTTAGTGTTATTGCTGCTTTCCGCAATAATCCTAAGACTGCATTTGCTGGTAATTATATTGCTGAACATCCTAATTGTTTGCAAGTACTTCTTAGTGGTGCTAAGATTGAGATTGTTCAGGAAGCTGTTACTGAGGGTCAAGAGTATACCAATCCTTGGTCTAGTAATCCTACACCTACTCCAGTAGAGCATGATAGTTACTATAATCACATTACTAATATTATGGAACTTAGTGATGTATCTGTAGAGCTATTGAAGGAATTGGCTCGTATGATTATGTTCGGGTAGTAATTATAAGTAGTAGTGCTAGAAATAGTACTACTACTATTTATTAATTTAATAAGGAGAACTTATTATGTGTACAAGATATTATTTTGTGAGCAGTAGACTTAAAGAACGTGCTGATGGAAATCTTATGATTTCTACTAGTAAAGGTCTTAATCATGCTAAGAAAATTGCTAAGTCTAGATTTAAGACTTATGGTTATAAAGGTAGAATAGTTAATATTCATCCTTTTAATGTTAAGACTGCTAGTATTGCTTAAAATATAAGTTAATCTAGCCGCCCCGTAGAAGATATGATAGATTAAATTCATTATCTTTGCATTGTAATTAATAATAACAGTTATGATACAAGATAATGAATTTGATTATAATGCTCAAGATATTGACGCATTCTGTACTAGTCATGATATTGATGATTATGACTTATTTGGTGAAATCATGGTTGGTGATGATGCTAGCTATGATGAACTTAGTGATAATATATTATACGAATAATTAAAACATAAGAGTATTATGAAAGAAAAAGAATTATCAGCTAATGATAAAAGACGTAGAACTACGTTACGTAAAAAGAGTATTGAAGAATTAGTAAATATTATTCTTCGTAAAGATGATGTTGAACGTAGACTTAGTAAGTCTGTTGATACATTCAAGAAACTTCAAGTTACTAATGAAAAGAGAATTGAAATTCTTAAAGATTCTCTTGATAAGAGTGAGGAGATTCAAAGTAATCAAGAAAAAACTATTGCTGCTCTTAATGCAACAATAGATAATAAAGATAAGCATATCGCTACTCTTGAAGAGCACAATAAAGCTCTTTATGGTAGAATTGATTCTCTTGAGAAAACTATTAGAGTACGCAATAAAGAAGCACGTATATTATTTGCTACTATTGTTGCTCTTATAATTAGTGTTATTATTCTATTTTTCATATAATAGTTTCACATAGGTTTTACAAGTGTGTAAAACGTATTATATTTTCATAATATCAAAGGATATGCCACTATTGCTTGTGAAAGTAGTAGTGGTTTTTAATGTTTAATAGATACAATTATGGAAGAAAATGTTATAACTGGTATTGTAATTGCTGGTAATATATATAATATTATGCCTAGTGGAGTTAAATGTCCACAATGTGCTGTAAAAGACCTTTGTCTTAAAGGTAAATTAGGTAGTAAAGTGCAGTTCGACTGCGCTAGTGTTCATCTTGAAAAAGCAAGTTAATATGAATAAAGATAATAAACTTCCTGATGCTCCAAGTACTATTACTCTTAGTGATGATGTACTTGATGATATTTATTCTGATATGCAGGCTGACCAGACAATTATGCTTGAACAGTCCGGTCTTTATGAGTAAATTCGATTTTTGCGTATTTTCCTAGGTTTTACAGCTCTCAATTAATTTAGCTGATAAGTTTATCGGCAAATTAATTTGAGGGCTTCATATTGCAAAATAAAATATTAAATAAAATGATAATTGTAACACAAAGTCAACTTAGGAATAAAGACACTGAAGCTATAATACTTTTACGTAATGAAATTAAAGCTATTTTTAATACTAATGCTATTGATTACTTTACTATAAGTGCTGTAGCTGAAATTCTATATAATAAGTTTAAACATAAGAACCATGATATAATATATCATACAAATGTTTCTTATGACGGTATTAATAAACCATTTAAAATAAGAATTAATTATGCCAACAAATAGAAATAATAATGAAGTAGGTAAAGCATTTGATATTGATACTAAAATTGAGTATATGAACAAATTATATGAAGTAAGAGAAAGTAACTCTTGTTGTGATTGTTCTCTTGCTACTATTTGTTCTAGTAGTAATATATCTGCTGGTGATAGAAATGATGATGCTTTATCTAGAGATAAAAGAATTAATATCTTTGGTGAATGTTCAAGTCTTAGAAGACTTGATAAAAAGTCTGTAGTATTTGTAGAAATTTCTAAAGATGATTCTAAAGATGATTCTAAAGATAAATATTATAAGATTACTCCTTTATATAGAGATGATAATCCTAGTAAATTAAAATCTGTAGAATTTGATTTACCTAATGGTTATGTAATTGATAAAGATAATAGCGATTTAGATAAAGGTATTATTCGTTTTAAATGTAAATGGTTAACAATAGAAGAAATGTATAAATTAAAACCTATTGTTACTTGTGAATATGTTATTCCATCTACTATTATAAATGCATCAAATAGTAAGAAAATAGTTTCTTTAGCTAATCTTATGGATATTGCTAGATACTTTAATGGTGATTGGAATTATAACGCTAATAGTGATGAATGTGGCTATATGATAGGTTACGATAAAACCACAACAGACATTTGTGGTTATCAAGTTATTAATATTAACGCTGATACAGACATGTACTTTGGCAATGTTATGTTTAAAAATGAAGCTGATGCACAGTATGTAATAGATAATCCTAATTTTAGAGACATTTTAGATAATATATTTAAATCATGAGTTTGTATAAATATAATATAACTGTTAAAGTTGATGATGAAGATGATAAGTATAATGAAATGACTATAAGACCTGGTATTAAAACTGCTATTCAACGTCATTTACGTTTTGCTAGTCTTCATCATAATAGTAATGTTAAAATAGAAAGAGATTTTAAAGTATAAAATTATGGGCGACGAAGATTTATATGTAGGTAATGTTAGAAACTATTATAATACACAACGTATAATAGTTAGTGCTGATGAACATCCAGGTTTAATTTGTAGTAGTAGTATTCCTGATGGTAAAACTCAACATAGAGAACGTAGAGCTAAAGCTATTAGAAGAAGAAAGGGCAGACTATGATACTATGTAATAGTTGTCTTTATCAGTTTGATACAAGACATTGTTGTGTGCCTGATTTTGGAGAAGTTGTACAATGTAATGGTTATGTTGATAAAAAAGACTTTTATAAACATTCTTCAAAACGTAAAGGTTATGTTATTCCTTATAACTTTCCTCTTAATACTCGTAGAGGGTTTAGAACTATATATTATCTTATGAGATTAAGTCAGCATGATATGGTTACGGTAATTAAAGATATAATTGCTGTTAGACATGCTGGTATTAATTTCATACTTAATATATGTGATAAACTAGAAAAGGAAAATGATTGTATGCTAACTTCCCTTTACGGGGAGGCTAGAATGTGATAATTTAAGTTCTGCTAAGTGTAGTAATACGACTTATGGTGCGAAACCAAGCAGAACTTCCATTGAATGTAGTGTTCAAGTAGATGATTTATTTATTAATTAAACTTTTTGTAAAATGTCAAAGAAACATGATGAAAGAAAGGATTTAAAGTGTGTATCACGTATTGCAAAGATTGATGGTAATTGTATTATCATTCCAATTAATGCAGTTATTGGTATTCGTACTTGGGGAAGAATTGATTTTCTTGTCCATTATTGTGGGTATGTGATTAATCGTGGTAGTAATACTATTAAGCCTTCTAATCTTAATTTTGAAGATGCTACTGTAAGTGCTAGAGAAGCTAAGAAGATTAAGAAAGAACATAAACTAACAAATAAGAAGAAATGAATGTAGATTATTCTAAGCTTAAATTTGTATTTAAGCCTAAAGCTTCTACTAAACGTAGAGCACCAACTGTACTTCCTAATAAGAAGTTAACTAAATTAGTTCCTGGTCGAGTTATTCAAGATGAACAAGGTAATTTTACTGTTCGTATTAAGTACTTTGATTATATTAATAGACTTACCAAAGATACTAATATAAGTGATGTAGGTAAAAATGGAGTAACTCTTCCTTTTACTGAAGATTCTTATGATTTAACTAAATGTGAACGTATATTCACTAGAGTTGGTCAAAGGAATAGACAATACATTAGTTTACTTCTTAGTGAAAGTGATAGAATATTCAAGAAAGCAGACCCTAATCGTTATGTACCTTTTTGTCATAACTGGATTTGTTCTTGTTGGATTGTTAGAATTGATGGTAAACTTTATGCTAAATTCAATAGAATTTTAACTCTAGTTGGTCATGATTATAATGTTAAACATTTAATAGATGATGAGGAGGATATATAATGAGTAATGTTGATGAATTTACTATAAATACTCCTAATAAAAATAGAGCTAAAAAGTTTACTTTTACTGATGACCAAACAAAAGCTTATAATGGACTTATTAAGTTTATTAATGAACCTTATAATCCTAAAGATTTTAAGCGTGCTTTGATTGGTCCTGGTGGTACTGGTAAAACTTTTCTTCTTAAAGCTTTACTTCAAGATTGTAACATACCATTCTCTGAAATAGGATTAAGTGCTCCAAGCCATAAAGCTTGTAGAATTCTTAAAAATAGTATTAGAGGTACTCATTGTAATGTTAATACTATTCAATCTGATTTTGGTTTTAAACCTAATTATGATATTGAAAAGTTTGATATTAACAATGTTACTTTTGCTTCTTATGGTCGTATAAAGATTGAAGATTATCGTCTATATATAGTAGATGAAAGTTCTATGCTTAATCGTAGTCTCGTTACTTATATTGATAAGATGATGAAGAAGTATAGTATTAAACTTATACTATGTGGTGATGATGCCCAAATCCCCCCTGTAAACGAGAAGGATAGTTATGCTTTTAAAGGCGTTACATCTTTCAGACTTACACAGATTGTACGACAAGATGAAGATAATCCTATAAGAACTCTTACTGAACTTCTTCGTGGTGATGTTTATAATGGAACTTTTAACTTCTTAAATTACATATCTCGTAATCGTAGTAAATTTGATAATACTATGACTAAAGGATTTGTAGTTTGTAATTCTGCTCAATTTCAGCAAGAAGTTGTGAAACAATTTAGTGACGAATCAATTACTCGTAATACTGATTATGTCAAAGTTATATCTTATACTAATAAAGCTGTTTCTAATTGGAATAAATTTATTAGAGAAAGTATAATTAAAGACAGTGAAAAATCTGTTATTACTAAGAATGATTTGATTACTTCTTATGTCACTATTGTAGACCAATTTAATGATGCAATTATTCAGAATAGTGAAGATTATATTATAAAAGAGATAGCTAACTATACTCATCCACAATATGAGCTTAAAGGTTTCATGGTTAAATTTCAAGCTGTATTTGGTGGTCAAGTTACTTCTCCATTATTTATTATAGACCATAGAGATAAGTATACTATGGCTATGTATTGTAAGATTGCTGATGATTTAATTCAACAAGCTAAGAATGCTCGTAGAGATATTCGTGCTGCTAAGTGGAAAGCTTATTATAAGTTTAAAGAATCTTGTCTTCTTCTTGTTAATATTGGTAGACCTGATGGTTCTATTCTTTATTATAGAGATTTAGATTATGGTTTTGCTATTAGTAGTCATAAGTCTCAAGGCTCAACTTACAATGTAAGCATGGTAGATGTTATGGATATTGTTTATGATAAGTATGGTAGACCTTACACTAATGCTAGTGATATTAATAAGAGGCTTTATGTTGCTGTTAGTAGAGCTAAAGAAAAAGTGTATTTGAGATATGGATATTGATAATAATAGCTTTGTTAGACTAGTTCGAGTTCTTAAACAAAAAGAACAAGATGTAGCTAGAATTAAAGATACTATATCAAATGGTATTCTTGATGAAAATGATTTGAACCTTGGTGATACTGTAAAGTTAACCAAAAAAGATAATAGTCGTACTGTTATCGGTACTCTCTTAGATGCTACTATTGTTATTATTGATGATAATTATCATAAAGGTGTTGTTGTTCGTCCCGATTATGTTTACGAAAGTGTTGAGTTTTCGCTGGCAGAATGGAACATCGAAGTGATACCAAATTCATCAGATGACAATTTTGTTGAGTTTTAAGCGATTTGAATAGTTTAGTCGATTAAGTAATCACGAAAATTATTTGATGCGCTAAAATCGAAAATTAAAATATTAAATAAAATGTGTAATACAAGTAATAGTCCTTCTCTTAAAGAACGTGTACAATGTTACGTTAGAAAAAGATATGAAATAGAAGCTGAATATAAGAGTAAAATTAAAGCTCTTGACGAAGAAGCTTCTGCTGATATTCTTGCTAATTGTCCAATTAAAATTGGTGATGTTTATGTAACTGAATCTAATACTGCTTGGGGTCTTAAACGTCAGTATTATAAAATTGCTAAAGTTGACGCTACTGTTGATGGTAGAGTTAATGTTTATGGTTATAAACGTAAACTGGATAAAACTTGGGGTAAACGTTATAATATATACATGTTTAGTGCTTCTATTTACGACAATTATAATGTTAATCATTATGATAAAGTAGAAGATTATGTTGAACCTAGTAAAGATTAATTAATTATGAAAAGAATTAATAAAATTAAAGCTCGTAAGCGTATTGAAAATGGTTGTAACTTTCCTAGACTTATGACTATTAGTAAATACCCTGGAGGTACTTGTCTTCCACATACTTTCTTATCACATTATGGTTCCTAACGTATGTGATGATTGTGCTTTAGGTATGTTTAATACTAAGTGCAAATGTCTTAGTGGTGTTGGTAATCCAATGTCTGGTATGATTATTGTTGTGCCAAATGTTGATTATAATGCTTATAAGAATAGAGGAATGACTTTTAGTAAGTATGTGGAAATAGTAAAGGAAACTATCACATCTCTTACGGGGGGTCTAGAACAACTAGACCCTTATATTGTTCCTCTTATTCGTTGTAAGCTTGATGAACGTTGTCCTGTAAATCAATATATAGCTAATAGATGTATGCTTCATACATTTGCTGATATTAGAATTAATAATATCAAGAAGATAATGCTTCTTGGTAATGCTGCTACTAATTTTGGTTTTGATATTACTAAAGGTAAAGATAAACTATATTATATAGCTCCTTATGTTTACAGTACAAATTACTCTCCTTTTATTAAGTTTATAGATGATAATAAATACGATGAATTTCGTAATCGTCTAGTTAAATGGCTTACTGCTAGTAAAGATAATAATTATAATGGAATGGAAATAATTAAATTGATAAATGATTCATAGTTTAGCTGTAGACTTAGAAGTATTTGAGAATATGATTTCATTTACTTTTGTAGATGTTAGAGATTATCTTGATAAATTTGCAGATTGTAAAGGCGCTTTAACTGATACTTTAACAGTTGAAGAAATTAAATCTAGACTTGATAGTATAAAGAGTTGGATATTTTATATTACTGATACAGATGATTCACAGATGTTAGAGTTGATAGACTTCTTTGAGAAGATGCGTCCTATAACTAAAGATGATGGTACTGTAGACAGATATGATTTATTTGGCTATAATAATCAAGCTTATGATGATATGATGACTAGAGCTTTCCTTATGTATTGGAATCGTTTTGATACTAGTAAACAACTTTGTTCATTTCTTAAAGAAGTGAATAATAAACTAATATCTCTACAAGATGATAAAGATGCTTTATGGAATGACCCTCTGCTTAATGTTATTCGTAAGTATAGATTACCTTATGTAACTGTTGATTTGTTTAAAGTTTATGCTCTTAATTCTGCTGGAGTAAATGTAGATAAAGATACTGGCGAACGTAAGAAGTATGGTAAAAGTTTAAAGCAAGTTAGTATTAATCTTAAATGGTATAATCTTCTTGATTTTAAGCTACCTCCAATAGATGATGAAGAAGGTGATGTATATAGGAAAAAAGATGAATATAAAGGTATGACAAATGAACAATTAAATCATTTGTTTACTGCTGACTTTGATAGGTATCTTATGCCTAAATATATAAAGCCTATGCTTCATTATAATAAGAATGATGTATTTCTTGTTTGTGAGATAGCTAGACAAAAGCCTGATGAGATTAAACTTAGATATAGTCTAGGTCATGCTTTTAAACTTAATCTTCTATGTAGTGCTAGAAGCAATATTGCTGATAAACTTCTTAATAAGTTCTATTCTGAACGTAGTGGACTTAAAGAAGATGCTTTTAAAAATCTTCGTACTCAAAGAACTGCTTTATCGTTTAAACGTATTATATTTCCTCATATTAAGTTTAAAACTAAACAACTTCAAGATTTACTTGAAGAAATGAAGAAAGTTGTAATATATAGAACTAATAAAGATAGTTTTGTACGTGAAATAGATTTTTATGGTACAACATACACTCTAGCTACTGGAGGTATTCATACTCAAGATAAGCCTGTAATACTTAAAAGTACTAATAAATATGTTTATGTTCATCACGATTGATGTAAGTCGTGATTAAACAAGGTGAATTGACGGGGAACTCCTTAGAGATTATCTCACTAATCATCGCAGTAATGCAGATGTTGGTCTCAGAGAAAGACTGAGAGTATAGTAAAAGAAGATAATATTGGACAATCCGCAGCCGAGCTTCCTAATAAGGAAGAAGGTTCAACGACTAGTCGTAAGACGTAGGTTTAAATTTATTTAAATCGAAGCACCTTGCATTGTGTTATTACCCAAAAGATATTACCTTTGTTTCACAGTGTTTTATTAATAATTTAAATTATAAAGATTATGAAAGATTTGTCGAAATTAAAGTTAGTATTTGATGTGTCTAAGATTAAGGTAAGTAGAAAACATAAAAATGCTACTCCTGATGGGTTTAACGGTTATGGTAAAGTTAGAAGTAATCAAAATGTATATTATGGTTATTTTACTCATTTAAAAGATAAAAGTGGTATTTATTGTATCACTTGTGAAGTAAATAATCAAAATTATATTGGTTCTTCTAAAGATATTTATAGTCGTGTAATAAAACATTATAGTAATCTTAGAATAGGTAATCATCCTAATAAACGATTACAAGCTGATTATAACAAATATGGTATAGATAAATTCAAAGTTAGCATACTTGAAGAGACTAATGAAAATCTATTTGAAAAAGAAAGAGATTATCAAAAGTCTTATGGTTTGTCTAAACTATATAATCTTATGATTAAAGATACTTATCATTCTGATAGTCAACGTTTAGCTTGGGCTACTCAATCTCACGAAACTCATAAAACTAAAGAGTTCCGTGAAAAGATGAGGAAACTTAAATTTAATCGTATTGGTCAATTTGATAGATATGATGGTCATAAGATTGCTGAATATGAAAATAGCGATGAAGCTTGTAAAGCTAGTGGACTTGCAAAATCCACATTATTAGGTTGTTGTAATGGTTCTAAAAAGACTGGTAAAGGATATATTTGGCATTATCTTGATGATGCTGGAAATGTTATTACTAGTGGTAAGGGTAGAGAAAGAACTATTATGGTACGCAATGAAGATATAGTCTGAACTATATAGAAATATGTAGATTAACAAATTTGTATACATCCTACTACCCGAGTATAATGATTAGTTATGAAGTAGTACCTGAACATCTTAATACTAAGGTGTTTGTAAACATGGTAGATTATTTTAAACAGACGCGTGTTAAGTGTAAACATACTAAGGATGAAGATGGTTTTGTAGTTCCTGGTGTACATAATAGTCTAGCAGCTGAAGCATTAAAGATTGTAATCAATGCTATTTATGGTAAATATGGTTATGAAAATTATTGGCTTTATGATAGACTTGCACAAATGAGAGTTACTATTAATGGTCAGTTAATGACAATGACTCTTTGTGAATCTCTTGAACTTGCTGGAATACATGTTGTTAGTGCTAATACAGATGGTATCGTTATAAAGCTTCCTTATGATAAAATTGATGTTTATAATCAAATTTGTAAGGAATGGAATGAGACTAATAGAATGTCTGCTGATGATGAACATTATAAGATGCTCGTTAGTCTTAATGTGAATAATTATTTTGATATTCAAAGTAACGATAAACTTGAGTATAAGGGTGCTCTTGACCCAAAGCAGTATATCAAAGACCTTAAGAAAGGTTATGATATGCCTATTGTAGCTACTGCTGTATTTGAATACTTTGCTCATGGTGTATCTGTAATGGAAACTCTTTGTAATCATAAAGATGTTCTTGATTTTTGTAAAACTCAAAATGTTGGTAAACAATTTGAAGTTGTTTATGAAAAAGTAGTAGATGGAAAACGTGTTGAAGTTCGTAGTCAACCTCATGTTCGTTTCTATGTATCTACTAGAGGAGTTGTGATTATGAAAGAGCATAAACTTACTGGTAAACGTAGTGTACTAGCTAGTGGAAAGCCAGTTCAAATTCTTAATTTACTTGACGATAAAGATATTAGTGAGCGTAATATAGATTATGCTTATTATTATGAAGAAGCTTATAAGATTATTAATCCTATTAAGCTTGGAATAAGTCCTAATCAGAAAGGTAATGCAAAGAATAAAACTCTTAGTGGAAAAGCTCTATTAAAGAAGAACTTTGGTATGTATAATAGTTTATTTGATAATGAAGAAGAATAATGACAGAAGAACAAGTTTATTTAAATGCTGTTGATGTTTGGAGATTAAATAAAGGAATAGGTACTTTTGTAATACCTGCTCCTTTTGATGCTCTAAGACCTCTGCTTTATATTCTTCCACAACTTTACAATAAGTCTCCTACGACTAGTGTTGTTATTATTGTGAAAGATTTTGCAGATAGAAGTAGTATTGAAAGTTATCTAACTACTTTGAACAATGAAATATGGAATAATTCTTTTCGTACTGTAATACATAATGGAAGTCTTAGGATTTTAACTACTGAATATGCTGCTGAACATATTAATGATTATAGTCCTTTACTGACTATAATTTATAATCCTAGTATATTTCATTTTGTACATATAGCTATGATAGAAAAGTCTAAGTTTAAGCTAGTAATTCTTAGCAAACTACTAGATAATAAAACTATGGATGATTTCTATACTGTTGCTCCTAGTATTGGTAACTTTAGTCAAAATGTTATTGATGAAGTTAGAACTAACCGCCCCGTAAAAGAGTGTTTGGTAGGGTTAACTATAACACCTGATACTGAACTAGATAAAGAAATGAACTATTATAATAGGGAAATTTCTACTGCTCTAGCTATATTTGGTAACTTTGATAATATTAAGTATGCTAGATTGGGAAATAGTGCTACTAATTGTTCTAGTATGATGATATGTGATGCTATTGCTCGTACTAATGGTTGGGATAATCATTTAGATATGTCTTCAGAATTTAATAGAGACATAGATAAACTATATAGTCCTTCTGCTATTAAAGAACGTGCTGATAGTATTTACAATATTATTAGAGAACGTAGTACTAAACTTGCTAGTTCTAAAGATAAACTTAGTTATATCTTAGATATAGTCAATGATAATTTAGACAAGAATATACTCATTATAAACAAGTATGGTGAATTTGCTAATATTGTTACTGATTATCTTAATGATAAATTTGGTAAAAGGATTTGTGCTAATTGCCATGATAAAGTAGATAACGTTCCTGCTGTAGATGATTATGGAAATCCTATTCTTATAAAGAGCGGTCCAAAGAAAGGTCAACCTAAACTTCTAGGTGTTATTGCTCAAAAGAAACTTGCACAGAAACTTATGAATAGCCATAAGATAAATGTAATTTCTTGTGGTGCGTCACCTGACAAGTCTTTAGATGTTGATATTGATTTGGTTATAATCACTTCTCCGCTATGTGATACTATTGAGAGCTATTTCTATAGGCTTTCTAAGGTTCATTTCAGTAATGAGGTACTATTATATACCTTATTCTATAAAAGCACATTAGAGGAGAAAAAACTAGAAGATAGGAGTGTTCCAGCCAATCATACAATAATTAACGATTTTGATAGAAATGTTAAAGTTGATAATAATAATGCTTATTGTATTGTTGATTAAGAAAAAGTTCTTATCTTTGCAGCAGAAATTAGAAAACGAACTAATAAGCTCTTTGAAATAATGAATGATACTAAAGATGAAAATGGTAGCAATCGTAGTTTGATTGTTAAACAAGATGATGTTAATACTGGTATTCATGTTCTAAATCTTCTTGATGAGAAACAACTTGCTAATGCAGAAGTATTTCTAAAGAAGATTATTGCTACAGAAAAAGGCGGTGTTAAGAGTGTAAATGAAGGTCTTGCTATTCTTATGAGAGCACAAGATTTAAGATTACCTTTTAGTACTTGTATAGAACATATCCATGTGATTAATGGTAAAACCGGTGTTGATGTTCATATCGTCAAAGCGTTGTTGTCAAGGGCAGGTATAGTCTGGGAAACTACTAAAGATTATGTACCTCAGTATAAGTATACTGATGGCAATAATGTTTATGATGAGACACTACTTCCACAGTATTGTGTTAAATGTCGTACCAAAGCAGAAGCTGAAAGTAAAACAGACGATGAAATAGTTGGTGTTTATCCTCTTAAATATTATAAAGATTTAAAAGGTAGAATATACAACGAATTTCAAATTAACGAACAATGTATTAAGTGCATTAATCTACCACAAGCTATGAAAGTAGCTCAAGAAGGTAAGTTTCCTGTTATTAGAACTCAGGCTACTCCTACAGATTATGTTACTGAATATAAGTTTACTAGGTTTAAGAGAATATATGGTAAAGTATTTGAAACTCATGCTGTAGGTCATTTCTCTTATACAGAAGCTAATACGGCTGACTTATTTACTAAAGATACTTTTAAGAAATATACTCGTATTATGATTGGACATCGTGCTTTTATGTATGGTGCTCGTGATATAGCTAGTGATATTCTTATGGGTGTTATGTCAGACGATGAATTATCCGAAGTCTTTGCCAATTCAGTTCCTAATGATGAAGACTTTGTAAATATTGAAGAAATTTCTAATGGTGAAGTTTCTCCAGAGTAAGGAACAATTTAGTGTGTAAATAGTATTATACTATATAATTATTTTATTAACAATTTAAATATTTAAAGTTATGAAGATTAACGGTTTATCATTCGGTATTTCAGCAGTTGCAAGTGGTGTTAAGAGTAGTGTAGTTAATGCTGAACCTCAGCTTATTGTTGCTACTACTAAGGGTGGTTTTGCTATCACAGGTTCTGTATCTAAGGCTCTTGGTTTGCAGCCTGGTGATAACATTATGTTTGCTAATAACATCGCTGATGTTGAAGCACTTGTAATGGCTAAGGAAAATGCCGATTTGTTGGAGTATGCTAAGAATAATGGTTTCGACCTTGAAACTTCTGAGGGTGTAGAAGCTTGTATTAAGTCTCTTACTGTTTGGTATATTGCTAAGGGTGTTCCTATGTTTAAGAAGGATGGTTCAGAAGCTACTGTAGCTGTTCGTCTTACTAAGGAAGAGAAGAAGAAGCTTTATGATGAGAATGTTGATGCTATCATTGCTGCTAATCGTGCTCAGCTCATTGCTGCTTACAACCTTAATGAGGATGCTACAGATGATGAGATTAAGGAGCATTATACAGTTGATGAAATGCAGAGTCCACAGACTCAGGCATTCAGTGGTTGTAAGCTTGCTGCTAGTGGTAATGCAGTTGGTACTGGTTTGAAGCTTAACTTCTCTGATACAAACAACTGGGAGCAGCTTAAAGCTGATATGGAAGATAAGACTGCTTTGAAGCGTGTATTCTCTGTTGATGTTAAGGCTGGTGAGACAGGTAAGTTCAACGATGGTCATAAGATTGTTGATGTTATCTATTATCCTCTTGGTGAGTACACTGATGAGAAGCCTGCTCGTGTAGCTGCTAATAAGGCTGCTGAACCTGCTGAGTAATTAGTTCATTCATTAGATATTCATTCGCTTTTTATTATAGGGAACTGAGCAAATCAGTTCCCTTTTTTAATCAATTAATATAAACGTTTAAAACTTAATTAAGTTATGACAGATGTAACAAAAGAAGCAGCAGCAGTTGCAAATGGTGCTGTAAAGAAGAATCGTAGAGGTATTAGTAATAACACAGTAGCTGCTGCTCGTCTTAAATTTCATGAGAAAGACGCTAGCCCAGCTAATGGTTTATTCATGGCTCATCTTGATTCTGTAAGTGTAGAGTGGTCTCAGAGTGGAGAAGGTAATTCTTTTGCCGGTCTTAAAATGCCTCGTCTTGTGGTTACTTTCGCTAGTAATCATGATAATGTTAAGGAACGTCGTTATGTTACTAAGACTTTCTTCCCAGTTGAGAGTAATGTTGATACTATTCCTGGTGGTAAGAATGCTTGGCAAGTAGATGCTCTTCTTAATTGGACAAAGCATCTTCTTGATGTATTCTATCTTAAAGGTCGTGAACTGACTCCTGAAGAGGAAGATGCTCTTACTCTTACATTTGAAGATTATACTGAAGATGAGAATGGCAATTTGGAGTATAATGCAGTAGATGCACAGGATGTTCTTAATGGTTATCGTCACATCTTTGAGAATGTTGCTGCTATGCTTAATGGTCAATTTAATCTTGCTGATGGTGCTACTGCTAAGCCTTGCTTTAAGGATGGTAATGGTAAACCTATTTCTTGTTGGATTAAGTTGCTTCGTGCTACTCGTAATCGTAAAGGTGATTGGGTAGATGTTGATAAGAGCAAAGATTTGCAGTTTACTTCATTTGTCGGTTCTGGTGCTATTGAGCTAGTTAAGATGAAGGAAGGAAAGATTCTTCCTCCTGTTATTCTTGCTATCGATAAAGTTAAGGAAAGTATTACTCCTAAGCAGACTAATAAGACTCCTACTGTTGGTGTTCCTGGTATTCCTGGTATGCCTGGTATGACTGGTGGTGCTGTAGTTCCTCCTGTTGGTGGTGAGTTTGCTGGTGGTGCTCCTGCTGGTGCTGGATTTGACCCAACTGCTACAGATGACCTTCCATTCTAAGTAGATAAGTGAAGAGTTATCTCTTTGCCTACTAATTCTCAACTAAAGTTTAATGTTCTAAGGGGTAACGATGGTAGTAATACTGTTGTTGCCCCTAATTTTTTTATCAATATGAAACGTAATGCTAACACAAGTAAACTTACAAAAGCTTTTATAGAATCTAGAGTAAGTCAAGAAGAAATTGTAAGTAAATACTTAGATATACCATTAGAAGTAGTTAGAGATTGTGTTGAACATAATCATCTTATTACTTCTGTATTTCGTGATGATGATACTGATGGTAGTATGGGTATTGCATACAATGCCAAGGGTAGACTTAAAGTTCGTGATTTTGGTGGTGCTGGTTTCTTTGATGATGTGTATGGTGTAGTAGCTTACGTACTAAGTATTGTATATGAAAGACCAATTAGTACAAATAATAAACAAGATTTTTATTTTGTACTAAGTCATATTTATAGAACGTTTTCGTATGAAATTGATAATCATATTAATGATTATGATGTAGACGAATCTATAAAGAATGCTCTCGTTAAAGCTCGTAATAAAAAAGCTATTATTGAAATTGTTCCTCGTAGTTGGAATCGTCAAGATAAAGCTATATGGGCTAAATTAAATGTAGATTTGAATTATCTTAATACTCATTTTGTTATTCCAGTTGAGCAATATTATATTGATAGAGTAACTAATCCTACTCCTAAATATAAAGATGCTAAAAGTGACCCTTGTTATGCTTATATGCTTGGTCGTAATAAATCTGGAGTATATCTTATTAAACTATATTTTCCATTACGTGATAGAACTAAGGAATTAAAGTTTGTAACTAATTGTAATGTACTTGAAGGTCTTCCTAATCTAGAAAGAGAAGATTATGATTATATTATTATAACTAAGTCTAGTAAAGATAGATTGAGCTTAGGTAGTCATCTAAGCAAACATACCTTTTACGGGGCGGATGGAAAAACTCTTAATATTGGAGTTGTTAATCTTCCTAGTGAAAATTATAGACTTAAAGCTAATGAATATACTTGGCTTAGAAAAAGACTTAATAATGAAGGTATGATTGTTAGTCTTCTAGATTTTGATAGGACTGGACGTGATGGTGCTGATTATCTTTTAGAAACTTATGGCATTCCTTATCTTTTTATTACTCGTGGAGAATTTGGACTTGAGAATTATGAGTGTAAAGATTTTGCTGATTTACATGATAAATTCAATAATGATGAAATAGATACTTTTATTAAAGAAACTATTAGATATGTCGAAATCCGATACAGAAAAGATAAGAGTGATACCGATGCCTATTTCAAAAGATTATCAGACTGTGATTTGCCATACTGAGAAAGCTGGTAATAAAATCAAATCACAAACTCGTATTCTTATGACTTGGATAAGTGATAAAGAAGAAGCTCTACTTGATAAAGGTAGAGCTATTTCTATAACTAGAGGTGGTATTACTTTTGACCTTGATAAAGACAATATATTTTCGTATGGAGAAGTAGATTTTCATGATGGTACTGAAGATTATGATGCTTTAAATGAATTAATTCCTTTTAAAGATGTTGTTCATATTCCTCTTAATTACGATTATGATACTCATACTTGTAAAACTCCTACAAAAATGTATCAAACTAGAGAAACTGATGATATTGGTGCTATGGCTCAATATGCTCATGGTCGTCTAGGTAAACCAGATAAAGTTGTAATATTCAGATTAATAGCTAAACAATGGTAAGATTTCCAAAAGCTTATACTATGGTAATAGATGAACAAGTTAAAGCTATGGCTATCAAAGATATTAGTACTTGTGGTGCTGATGAATTTGTTGCTAAAGCTTGTGTTCGTCTTGATTGTTCTCGTATTAAAGATGATATGAGAATGATGCAAACTATTGGTACTCCTTATCAATATGAAGTTAGTCGTACTCTACATGGAATTAATTATGCTCTTGAACAAGGGTGGATTGATGAAAATAAAAGAGACGAATATGTTTCTAAACTTGTAGCTTTACATAAACGTAATCTTAAATATGAAGAAGATAATCCTCCTATCGTATATGATAAGAAGAAAGGTTTAAAGAAGACTACTCGTACTACTAGAAAGAAAGCTAAAGAAGGAACTCTTGATGGTTTTGAAAAACCTAAGAAAGAAAAAGCTCCATCTGCTGCTCAATTAAATGCTCAAGCTAGAGCTAAACTTATTAGTAAATTAAAGATTAAGTTATGATACTATTTAAAAGAAATGCCAAAGGTGACCCTATTTCATGGGGTATTCATGAATGGGGTCAAGATAATGAGTATATAGTTCATTATGGTGTTGTAGGAAGCCATAAACATAGTGAAATAATTAAAGCTAAACTTAGTAGAGGTAATGAAATAGAGTCTCGTATTAAAGCTAAGCGTAAAGAAGGATATAAAGAAGCTTCTGAACTTAAAGATAATGCTCCTTTAAACATAGAAGGTGATGTTAATCTTCTTAACTTTCTTAATACTTATCTTCCAAAGAATAATACTACTGATGAAGGTTTTGTTCTTCCAATGCTTGCAAAAGTACTTAAAGATAACAAACCTTTTGATAAACGTAGTTACTTAGGTCAGTATAAAATTAATGGAGTTAGATGTATTGTTGGTGCTGAACAAACTAATGATATGTTTAATCCTGTTAGACTTACTTATCGTTCTAGAGAAGGTACTGATTGGACTTCTAAACTTACTTGGATGGATGAAGTAATTCTTCCAGCTATTAAAGATGATTTGCTTGATGCTATGATTGAAGAAGGAGCTTGCCTTGATGGTGAACTTTATATTCCTGGTTATAAAGTAAATGATATTAATAGTTTTGTTAAGAATGAAAAGCTTCCTCAACATCTACTTCTTCAATATTGGTGTTATGATATTGCTATTGATAATATGAGTTATGAAGCTAGACGTAAGTTTAAGATTGATAACATAAGTAGACTATGTTATACTTTTGATACTTACGAACAGCATCTTAATAACAAGAGTAAACTTGTATTATTACCTGATATTAATATCAATAATATTTATGATGCTACAAGATTCAGAGATAAGTTTATTAGTCTTGGTTTTGAAGGTCTTATTGTTCGTGATATTAATTCTGCTTATCAATTTGGTGCTCGTAATTTAGCTATGCTTAAATATAAACGAGTTGATGACGCAAAGTTCAAAATTGTTGATGTTATTCCTGAAGGAGTTAGAACTACACTTTGTAAGTTTGTTCTTAAAAATGACATTAATGATGAACTGTTTGAAGCTACTGGTAATTTTGACCATTCAAGACAAGAATATATTCTTAAACATAAAGAAGATTTTATTGGTAAACTTGCAACTTGTGAGTTTCGTGAAAGGTCGGGTGTTAAGAACGTGCCCTTCCATTGCAAATTAGTTGATATTCAAAAGTAGATACAATAATGAATTTAAACGCTTATGATAATGTAAAAGAAGAATTAGATAAACATAAAACTTGGTATTCTCCAAAGTTTAAAAGATTATATAGTCGAGAAATAAAGTTTAGAATATTCTATAAGTTTATGAAACGATGGAATGAAACGATTAAACGAGATGATTATTTTCTAGCTGTTAGCATGAATAATGTTGATGGCAGATTTAGTATAACTAATAAAGATAATTATAGTAGATTAAAGTTTTCTATTCCTAAAGAAGTTATTGAAGATTCTATTCTTAATACTATGACTGTAGATGCTAATATTGAAGTTAAACTTGTTGATGCTCAACCTGATGGTGAAGTGTATCAGTTGAACATATAACATTAAATTGCTAGAGCCGCCCCGTAGAAGATGTGGCAGATTTCCACTTTACTTCGTACGTGAGCGGCTTTATTATACTCGCTTATTAGTTATTCATATAACTAAATTTAATTCGTTAGAAACAAAATTAAAATATTAAATAACTTAATAATATGACTAATGAAGATTACAATAGTGGTTGGTTTGGTTGTTTAGTACTTATTGTACCTTATATAATAATAGGAGCTTTAATGTTTCTTTATTATGCTGTTCGCAATCATGCAATTTAAAATATTTATTGTAAAACATTTTAAAATATACAACTTATGACTAAAAGTAAAGTAGGTGCTGAACCTAAGAAACAAAGAATTAGACATGCTGTTACTAAAAGCGAAGGTATCCATGAAGGTATTCATCGTGATGAGTATGGATATTATGATAGTAGTTATCACTGCTATTGTTTTGCTTATGGTTATTTCTTTCATAGAGGAATATCATTAGCAGTTAAACTTACTCCTTATTATATTAAAAATAATTGGGATAGAGAAGGCTGGTGTGGTGGTCTTAAAGGAGCTTGTATGGCTCGCATTGACCGTAAACGCAAAATAGCTGTAATTAAAGAAGGAACTGAATATGCTTGTAATATTAAGCGTGCTCTTCCTCAAGATTATACTATTTATAAAACTGATGAAGATATTCCTATTTATGATATAACTGAACCGAAGAATAAGAAGATACTTATTAAAATGTATATAAAATATCTTATTAAAAAGTATCTTGAAACGTTTTATCATGAATATAAAGTACTTAGTTCTATAAGTAAACGTATTCCTTACAATAATTATATTGAAGATAATAGAAATAAATATTTTATAGCTATTAAAGCTTTTGTAGATAAATATAAGTTTATTCCTAGATGTAAACCTCTATCAAATAAAGTATTCTATATTAATAATTACAAAGTTGACTTTCCTTCTATTAATACTATTCTTAATGATGCTTTGTTTACTGATGAACAAAAAGAACATATTAGAAAATGTAAGTTCTATACAAAGTTTTGTCTTCATAAAGGAACTAATTGGGCAGAGCTTAATAAGAAATGGTCTGATGAATATGTTACAGAAGTAGAAGCTAAAGATAAAGCTGAGGAAGAATCTTTTCGTAAAAGAGAAGCTGAATATAAAGTTAAAACTGAAAAGAATTATAAAGAAGCTTTAGCTAAAGCTAATCAAACTATTGATGAATGGCGAAAAGGAGGTACAAAAAAAGAAATTCATTATACTAGATATTATGCAAATCCTGATACTAGAGGAATTAAAGCTATGGATAGTGTATTATATCATACTATATTTCCTAATACTCAACTTAGAATTAGACCAGATAAACCTAATTGGGTTGAAACTAGTAGAGGTGCTTTAGTTCCTCTTGAAACTGCTATTAATATATTTAATCAATTATATGTTGATTATATTATTAGTGGTAAAACTGAATTTCAATTTAAATATAACGAGTTTAAAATTGGTTCATTCTGTGTTTCAAGAGCTAGTTATGTTGGCAAATTTACTGATATTAATCATTATGAAAATCCTTGTGAAAATACTTATAAAGATTTAGGTTATAAAGAATGGATGTTTAGAATAGGTTGTCATACTCTTTGGTTTGATGATATTAAAGATTTTGCTAGATATTATAATCTGCAAGATAGACTTAGTTTTCCTCTAGATAGAACTACTGCTGAATGTATGGAGAATCATTTGATTCATTTACCTAGTGGAAGAACTATAGAAGCTGTAGGAACAATAGATATTTAACTTAATAAAATAACAATTATGAAATTAAAAAATGCTATTGATACGGCTGTTTCTCATAACGCTTTAGTTGTACTTGAAGAAACAGACCCAAAAGATTCTCATTATTCAATTAGTATTTATGAAGGAATGGCTCATGAAATTCCTAATGAATTACTAGAAAGAGAAATATTCCCTATAACAGATGTTGTAGGAGATGCTGTAGGAAGACTTCATATTCAATTAAAAACTGATTTTGAAGCTGCTGATAATTTTCTATTATTTGTTCAACTTCCATGTATTACAATAAAAGAAAAAGCTAATAATTTTATAGCATGTGAAGAAGATTGTGGATATATTCCTCATCTTTATAAATTTGACTCTCAATATATAATTGATTGGATAGGTGAAGAAGGAGATTCTCTTTATTGTATTAACGGTATTACTCCAGAACGAGTTATTAGAACTGCTTTTAAATGGTGTTTAGATAAAGGTCTTATAACAAATCCTATTTATATAAAATAACAATTATGACAGAAAGTGATTTAAAGTATTGGAAAGCGGTGCTTGGACCTGTAGTTCCAGAGCATCTTGTAACTCCTGAAGTTGTTGCATTACGTGACCAACAAAACAAAATGCTTAGTCTTATGGCTAAGAAGAATGCTGATTATGGTAATGCTTTCAATAAAGGTTGTGATAAACTAGGCTATAGATATGGTCTAGCTAGAATGTATGATAAAGCTAATCGTTTGGTTCATCTTATTGAAGATGATTTTCAAGGTTATAGTAATCCTAATGTTGAAGATGAAAGTATGTTTGATACTATTCAAGATTTAGGTAATTATTGTAATATGTTATTAGCTTGGCAAGCTAGCGATAATGGACATGAACCTACCATACCTTCTACGGGGCGGGTAGAGACAGTTTTCATTGATATTTCTAATCTTGTTAAAACAGATAAACTTATTCTTATCGAAGAAACCAGTAAGAAAGATGTAACTAATGAAATTATATCTGCTTATGGTTTTGAACATCTTTGTAAAGATAAAGATGGATATGTATATAATTTATCTGCTGATGATAAAGAAATTCCTGTTACTAGTGAACATAAAGAGAATATAGTTGCTATATCTCACGAAGATTATGAAGCTGGAAAAGATTTTGTTAAACGTAAAAAGTAAATAATTATGATTAAAGTTGTAAATCCTAGTGTTGAAGTTTGGAAACAAGAAGGTTATACACTTGATGCTATTTTTAAACATATAGCTAGATGTACTCGTGTTTGCTATCAAAGTACTCCTAAAAATAAAGATGAAAATGCTTATGATTTTCTTCTTAGAACTATATTTAAAGGACATGATTTCTTCAATCTCACTAAGGTTAATCCTAAGAATCCATATGAACGAATACTTGCTCCAAATGCTTATGGTGATGTAGATTTAACAAGTCTTCATTTAAGTTGTTGTGAACATGCTACAGTTCATCTTAAATTTCCTACTTTCATGCCTAGAGCTGCTGCTATGTGGGAAGGGGTATATGAGCATAATAAATATAGTAGAACTAATAATCATGATGGTTATCTTTATGTTACTACAAATCTTAGAGTAATAATAGAAAATTATGCTATTGACACTCTTGAGTTTATAGATACAACTCCTAATTGTCCTTATTATATGCCGAGAACTACTGTTTGTTTTATAACAGATATTGGTGCTAGTCGTGAACTTAATCGTCATAGAGTTAATAGTATTGTAGAAGAATCTACTCGTTATTGTCGTTATAATGCTAATAAATTTGGTAATAACATAAGTGTTGCTAAGCTTCCTTGGATTCCAGATTCTGATGCTGATGGACAATGTTATAATACAGGATTTTATGGAGATGAAGAAATATTTAATGATAATTATCTTCAAGGTCATTATTGTGAAGGTTGGACAGCTATAGATTGGTTTCTTTATGGTCTTCAAATAGCAAATCTTGTATATTGTAAATGTATTGAACTTGATTGGACTGCGCAACAAGCTAGAGAAATTCTTCCTCTTAATACTAAGACACAAGTAGTTCATACTGCTTTTGTTGATGATTGGGAGCATTATATTGACTTGCGTTCTAATGGTGTTAGTGGAGCTCCTCATCCTATGGCTAAAGAGCTTGCTGATGAAGTTGACAATTTAATTAATGCTATAACATGTGGATAAGTATATTAAATTATAATATAGGACAAATTGAAGTTGCTGACGTAACTGAGGATTTTGCAGAAAATGAAACTGCTGCTGATGATAACGAAAGAGCTGTAGATTGGCTTGAATCAAACAGTTTTTGTTCTGATGAAGTTGGTTATATGTTAACTGATGAATGTCCTTTGTGTGTAGTAAATAATGTAGAAACTCATTTAAACTTATAAAATTATGGAAAAGACAATTAATGAAGTTAAGAAGAATGCAAAGACTTTAGAGAATGATATTCTCAAGTTGATTAGTGATTTTGAAGTAGCTAATCCTGAAGTTGAAGTTCGTGTTACTGTAGGTCGTAATTATTCTACTGTTGAAGATGGTAAAATTACTCATAGAGCAGATGTAGATTTAACTATTAAATAATTAAATAATATGGCTAGAAGTATTTTTGATATTGATAGAGAATTATATTCTCTTTATAATGAGATTGAAGAAGCAGGTGGAGAAATAACTCCAGAAATGGAAGAAAAGCTTGAAATTAATGGTCAAGAAATGACTAATAAAGTTAAGAATATAACTAACTTTATTAATAATTTGAATGCTGATATTCTTGCTATTAAGTCTGAGACTGATAGACTTGCTAAACTCAAAAAGTCTAAAGAGAATACAATTAAAGGTCTTACTAATCTTGTTCTCTTTGCTATTAAAAAGTATGGTAAAGAAGATAAGAGTGGTAAGAAGTGGATTGATTGGGGTACTGGTAAAGTAACTATTCGTAAAAGCGAAACTGTTGAAGTTAATAATAAGAAACTTGAAGCTATTAATGATATGCTTAAAGTAACTTTTGCTAATGGTATATATACCGGCACTCTTAACCAAAATTCTTCTGTAGATGAACAAGCATTACTTGATGCTATTATAAATACAGCTAAAGATTCTGGTAATTATGAATGTAGTGAAATTGATATAGAAGACCTCGATAATGTTAATATTGAGGTTACTGTTCCAGTTAAACTTACAGACCTTCTCAAGGGTGATGGTTATCAGCTTATGACTAATATCGGAGCTGTTAATCGTGATGGTTGGAAATTTAAACCTAGTGTTGATAAGAAACTTATGAAAGTTAAAATCAAAGATGATGGTTGTGTTTCCAATATTGCTGAAGTTGTTGAAAATGATAATTTAACTATCAAATAACATGAGAGTTTCAGAACTAATACAAAAACTTAACAGTCTCCAAGAAACTAATGGAGACTGTCAAGTTATGGTTGATGATGTATATGCTACTAATGCAGAATATGATTCATCTTTAGCCATTATAAATATAACGTCTTATTAAAATAAATAGTAATATTATGCACAATGTATATTTAATTAAAACAGATATTAAAGTAAAAGCTAATACATTTCTTAATATCAATATTTTAGCAGAAGATTTATCTGATGCTATAAGTAGTGCTTCATACATTAAATATAACGGAAAAGAACTAAAGAAACATATAGTTAGTGTAGAAGTTCTTGTTTCAAATGTATTACGTGATACATGGAACATTGAGGATTTGAATCCTGACTATAAAGGTGAAGATAAAACATATACAGATGAAGATGGTAATCCTCTTCCTACTGTTGGTTAATATTTAATTTAATGTTTAACAATTTAATTAACGCTGAGTTATGAGTAAATTTAATCGTGGTGGTCTTCCTTGGGCTATCGGTAAAGATGTATCTGATTGTGTGACTGCACAAGATGTAATGAAGAAAGCAGGTCTTGATTGGTCTGTTCAAAAGTGTGAACTTGTAGGTAAAATGCCTTTTAGAATAGGCAGTAATAATGATTTAGGTGAAGATGCTTTTGTACATGACGGTAACATTTATCGTGAGTGTGCTAATGCTTATGCTACCTATCGTACAGATTGTAATTATCCTTTAGGTATAGTTAAAGATAAGTATGAAGTTGTTCAAAATATGGATGCTTTCAACTTCTTTAATAATGCTATTGGTGAAGGTAAAGCAATTTGGGATAAAGCTGCTTGTCTTAATATGGGAGAGAAAGTATATGTTAGTGCTAAACTTCCAGTACAAACTTCTGTAAGTAAAGATGATGTTATAGATAACTATCTTGTGTTTAGTAATGGACATGATGGTTGTTCGTCTGTAGATATTATGATTACTCCTGTTCGTGTTATTTGTACTAATATGCTTAATGGAGCATTAGATAAAGCTTCTTGTCATATCAGACTTAGACATACTAAGTCTATAAAAGAGAAACTTGAACTTGGTGCTCAAGTACTTAAAGTTGCTTGTTCTCATGCTTTAGATGCTCAAGAACTTTATCGTCATCTTACTACTATTAAGATGAGTGATGAAGAAGTTTATAAGTATCTTTGTGAATTGCAACTTACTCCTGCTGAGATTGAGCGAATTAATCAGTACGACCCTAATAAAGGTTATGCTAGACTTGTTGCTCGTGATTATAGACTTCTTGAAGCAGTTGAAATATCTTCTCGTAAAGCTAATCAACTTTATAATATGATGGATTACTATAATGATGGTATCGGTCAGAAAGATATTTGTGGTACTGCTTGGGGTGCATATAATGCTGTAACTGGTTTCTATTGTAACGTTGCTAATCTTGAAGGTGAGAAACGTATGAATAGTCTTGTTTGGGGTAGTGCTAATAATAATATGAATAAAGCACTTAATTCTGTTGTAGCTTATGCAAGTTAATTTTAATGGAAAAGAAAATCAATTTAAAGTACCTCATTACAAAGTTGGTGATGAGGTACTAGCTTTTAGTCATATTAGTGGTAAATTCTTTGTTGGTACAGTTAGTGCTGTAAATAGTTATGCTGATACTAACCAAAGTGTTGTAAATTACACTATTATGATTGATGAAACTAAAGGTGTTCCTAATGTTCCAGAAGCTTTAGTATTTGATAATAAAGATGATGCTAGAGAATGGGTAAAAGCATTAGATATGGAGCTATATAACTTTTGATACACTTCTTTACGGGGAGGATAGAGCAACTACTAGTGTTAGAATACTAGAAGTAGCTAAAGCCGCCCCGTAGAAGATGTTAGTGGTTAAACTATCGTTAAACTACTTATTATTAGTAGTAATACTGATGATAATGTTTATCTTTGTAGTGATAATCATAGCAACTAACATTAATATGCTGTATTATATATTATATAGGTACGTTGTAACATATTGAGTGTTAGTTTATTAAACATTATTTAACGCTAAAAAATGTAGGTTGTTGTGATAGCAACCTACTTTTTTTGTATATTTGCACAAGCGTTGATGATGTATATAATACTTATGGTACTATGATTACTTTTATAAATTATAAAACAATTATGGCTGAAGCAACAGGTAAAGCTAGAACTAAAATAGATGGTAAACTACAAGATGTAGAAACTATTTATGATGTGTTTAAAGGAGCAGGAACATATTTTGCTCCTGAAATAGCCGTACATTGTTCTAAAACTGCAACTCAAGTAGCTTATTATATTTATAAGAAACTTAGTCAAAATCAAACTAGTTTTAGAATAGTTACAAAAGAAGTAATTAAATCCGGTTTAGTTAATGCTAAAACTCCAGATAGAGTTAGAGATGCAATTAAAGAATTAATTAAAGCTGGTGTTATGATTGCTTGGAAAGATATAGAAGGTATTGATGAATATAATTTTGATATTGATTCTAAATATTATCTATTAAATCCTCTTGTTATTAGACGATGTAGTACTAATGCTTTTAAACGTAATTGTGAAACTACTAAAGATAGATTCAATAATAGTAAACAATTATGGATAAATGAATATGATGCTATAGTTTATAATTTTGATACTAATGTATTACAAATAACATATAATTAAATTATGAGTCAATTAAGTAATCGTATAGCAGATGCAATGATTAATTATGCAAATGCTTTTAAAGACACTCCTGACAACAGAGAGTTAGCTGAAAAAGAACTTAAAGAAGCTCTTCGTACAGCTATTGATTTTGTTCCAGTTAAGATTTGGCTTGACCCTAAAGTTAAAGCACAAATTCCAGAGTATGCTCATTATATGAGTGAAGGTGATAAAGACGGTCACGCTTATGGACATGCTACAGATGCTTGTTGTGATGTAATTGCAACTAGTGTTGAGATTACAGAAGATGGTCGTGTTAAGTGTGGAACAGGTATTCACGTTGCTACTGAATATCGTGATTCACTTACTTTACGTCCTAATTCACGTATTACTAAGATGGGTTACGTAATACCTAATTCTCCTTGTACTGGTGATGAAAGTTATCGTGGAGAATTTTTTGTTGTATTCCGTTCCATTATAACTAATGCAAAACCTATTGAAGTTGGTGATGTTATTGGTCAACTTGAGATTCCTCATCATAGACAAATTTGTTTTGAAACAGTTGAGAACCTTGAAGACCTTGGCATAACTGATAGAGGTGATGGTGGATTTGGTTCTACCGCAAAGAAATAATTAATAATTTAAATAGTAAACAATATGAAAAAGTGGGTATCAGAAATGATTAAGCAGCACGCACATACTGCTATCGAAGTTAACAATGTGGCTAAGTTTATCGAAAATGCTAAGAATAGTGATAAAGTTAATAAAGTAACTTTTGCTAATCTTGCTTTGCTTCTCAGAGATTTGAAGAATACTGCAAAGACTTATGAGACTATTCTTAACAATGAAGGAGTTCATTTTGCTCCTGATGGTTCTTATTATGAAAAAGTAGCTGAGATAAATGAAAAGAAAAATCCTGATAATAACGACTAAGAATTGTCTTGGTTGTTCTATAGTGATAAATAACATTCAAACAGTTATTGCTAAATCATCTAAAGAAATAGCTCTTGAAATTAAAGATTTTGCAGAGCTTCCTAAAAGACTTATTCATAAGTATAAAGCTTATGATTATCCTACTACAATATTTCTTGAAGATGATGAAGTAACATTTAAATTTGTTGGAAGTACTCATGTGAACTGTATACAGAGGTATATAGATTTGTATTTGAAATAAATACTGAAAATTTTTCTTCTGTTGTTGCTGCTAGTGCTTATGAAAGTACTAGCAGTTTTTAATTTAAAATTATTATGAATCCAAATTATAATAAACATAAGAATATAGCCATACTTATACTTGCTGTTATAGCTGCCGGATTTGGTGCTTGTAGTTACAATAAAGTTTCTAATAATAAACCTGTAAGTATAGATAGTTGTGGAATTAATGATGATTTCTATGAAATTAATGATGTTGATTCTACAAATGATGGATATGATACAGATAGTGTTATTTATCTTGATGATAATGGTAATATAATTAAAGCTCCTTTTAAATAAGAAGCTAATTAGTTATATGGCAGTAGATTGTTTCAAAATGATGCTGCGTTCTTGAGGAATTTAAATTCTCCTCTGTCGCATTAATTCTCTTCTTCTGAATAAGTTATTCAGTCGTAATCTTAAAGTAGCTTAGAAGTCATTTAAAGTGTAATTTATTTAATAACCATTCTTACTTGACAGTCTTATTTCAGCTCCAGGCATACGAGTTTAATCTATGCCAAACTTAGTGGGAAACTCCCACAATTACATAATAAATGATTTCTAAGCAACTTACATATCAATGTCGATTAATCATACTACTTTAATTATTTAACCGCTTACGAAAGAAATTGAAATATTACTTATGTTTTTGATATTTGCATTCCATGTTATAAGATTTTATAATTTAACATTAGCAGCAGTGGCTGCATAAACATCATTATTATTATGAGTAACTTGTCCGTGAGGATGAGTTACTCTTTTTTTTATTCATTAGTAGCGACACACTACGACACATTAAACGAAAAAGAGCTAGACAGTCATCACGACTATCTAGCTCAGAACCTTTATAAATATCACCTTAAACAACATTTAAAATCCTATAACCATTTATTTTAGCAAGTAGTTTAAAACTTATAGCATTTGTTACTCTAGCAGGATTCGAACCTGCTCTGACAGAACCAAAATCTGTAGTGCTACCATTACACCATAGAGCAATAAAGTTTCGCATACATCTGTAGTAATTTCATGGCAAAAACAGGAAAACCTTTATCTGTTGCAAAGATACTATTAATATTAATATCTCCAACAGATAAAGGTCTTATTTAATTCTTATTAGTAGAAGTATAACTATCGATACCTTCTACGGGGCGGATTTAATCATTTACATTAGTAGGTATTATACCAAGTATATTGTCTCCTAATTTATAGTAACTGTTACTCTTATCAAGACCAGCAATATTACTATAAGCTCTATAGATAGGTATCTGTCTAGTAGTAAGAACATAAAGTTTATTCTCTTTAGCATATCTACCATTACTATAATCCCAGTTATAATCATCACCAGCTATAAGTCCTTCTGCTATAATATTCATAGCTTTAAGAACATCACTAGGCATAGTCTGAGCTGCAATAGGAGAACTATATAACTTCTTACCTTCAGTTATAACAAATGGAGGAGTATACATCATAACTTGAGTTGCAAGACTGTCTGCCTCATAAATAAGAAGATTTCCTAAAGTACTATTTTCAAGTTCTTTATCGTCCCAAATAGCATGAGCAGCAAGAGACATAGCAATAGCAGATACTGAACCAGCAACATTACCCATAGCTCTAAGTATTGCAGCACGTTGATAACGAGGTAACATATTCCAGTTTGTATTGAAGTTTGTAGCCATATCTACATAACCTATAAACAACTTTTGAAGAGTTTGTAATGCACCAAGTTGAGTACCATTAATTTCTCTATCTGCTTTAATCTTATCTAAAGGCATTGAAAGGAAATCCATAAGAGCAGGACCACAACCTAATGTAAGAGCTCCACGTTCTTCATTGAAATAACCTTGTCTTCTATAATGTTTAAGAATACCAGGATATATATGTTTATGATATTGCATAGCAAGACTACCCCACCAATGCTTTTCAAGTTGTGCAGCACCAAGCTTATCATATACACCATGTATCTCTTTATTGACACTAATAACTTTACCTTTAAACTCACCAAGAAGCTTATAAGCATCAGAAACTTCTTTATCTGCACTAAGTGCATCAAGTTCTGCAAGTTTACTACCTTCTTTGAAAGCTAGTTTACCATCTTTTAAATCAAGATTTTCAATAAGAGTACTATTTTTTTCAAAATCAGCAGTTGCAGTCTTTTCAAGTTCTTTCTTTACTTTAACAAATTCTTTTTGCATCTTATTAGGAAGAGTTCTAGCAAATTCAGTAGTAAAATCTTTACGACCAAAAACAAACTCTTTAAGTTTATTAGCATCTTCTTTTATACTACCAACATAGTTATTAAACTTAGCTTCAAATTCAGTACCTTCAATAATACGCTTTAGAGCTTTCTCATGGCAATCAGCAATATATTCATATTTACTCATAGCACGATACTTGATTTTACCTCTATTTTCAGCATCAACTACAGGTATAAGTCTATTACTATACATAAGACTAAACATAGCAGCATTTTGCATAAAATGTTCACCTATAGCATTAGGAGAATAAAGAGCATTTCTAAGCTTTTCAAAAGCAGTACCTGCATCAAGATGATTACCATCACTAATACCAGCAAGTTGGTCAAAGTCAATAACATTCATTTCTTTAACTATAGCACTAGCTAATGTTGAAGCTTTATCTTTACTAAGGTCGTTAATAAAACTCCATGAATTGTGCATCCATAAAGCTTTACCACGAGCATAATCTTTAGCTCCAATAAATTCTTTAGCTATCCACTCACCTGCTAAACCTGATTCACCAACAGTAACGTTACCGATACCACCAGTAATATTAAGCATCATAAATTTAGCACTAGTAAAAGATCGAAGAAGACTACTAACTTTAGTAAAGTTAGCATTACTTTCTTTAAATTGATTATAGATAATTCTACGAATCCAATTCTCATATTGACCTTGAAGTCTTTCATCTTTTTGAGTAAGATAACGAGTTTCATCTCTAGCACCTCTTTGATGGTCTTTCTTTAGATTACTCCAACCTACATTCTTTTGATATACTTCCATTCTATCAAGCATTTCTTTACCGTAATAAAGCATATACTTATTATCTTGTATAGCATTAAAATGAGCAGCTTGAGTAATAAAGTTTGAAAGTACAGTACGATAATCTCTATTAAGTAAAGCACGATGAATTTCTTTATTCTTCTTCAATGCTTCTTCCATACGTTTATTATAAGCTGTAAGTGCAGCATTATATTCTTCATCATCAGCATAAGATATACGCTGTGGCTTAGTCTTTTTAATATTCTCTATATTAACAGAATCTTTATTTCTAAGTTGTTCCATTAACATAGGCATATCAATAGCTTTATCATCAGCATAATCTATATGATAGAAAGGGTCTCTACCATTCTGAAGTTTATCACTATAACCAAGGAACTCTAGGAATTGTTTTCCCCACCATTTTGCATCATGCTCTGCACCTTTACTCATAGAAGGAAGATAACCTCTACCTATAAAACGTTTTGCAGATTCAGTTTGAGCAAGGTTATTAAGAGTCTCTTTAATATATCCCATAAGCTTTTGTTGATGAGCATTAAGAACAACTTCTGAATCATAAGTTTTATCATCAGTTTTCTTATAATTATCAACATAACCTACACCTTCTTTATAATTTGGATTTCTATATGCAGCTTTAGGAGCAAGTTCGGTTTGAGCATAACCAGCATTCCATTCACCGTTTGCAACAGCAGGTATAATTTGAGTTTTTCTCCATATTGCAGTAGGTTCCATTCTATGAGTATAAGGATTAAATACATGATTTCTATCATACCATTTCTTAAATTCAGCATCACCTTTTGCTCTTTGCTTTTTAAGTTCAGCTTCATAATAAGGAGTATTGACAGTCTCAAGATTATTATGTATAGTACGATAAGCTTCAGTTCTTTCGTCCATTTGTTTATGAAGTTGTTCAGCTTTCTTTTTACCTTTTGTCTTGAGGTATTTATCCATATCTACTTTAAGAGTACCATAGATATAACGATTAGGTATTCTATCTTTAGTTTCATCATAAACTATATTACCTGAATCATCAGTAACAACTTGATATTTATCATCGAGTTTTGGAATACCCATTTTATTAACTCGTTCCCAAGCTTTATAATACTTAGCTCCTTTAGCTTTAGCTCGTTCTTCTTCTAGATTAAATGCTTCTTTATTGTAATTATCTAAATCGACAAAACGAGTAACAAAATAAGCAATAGACTTACCATTAGTACTATCTTCTGTTTTCTTCATACCAGCAAATAAAGGTTGATAAGCTTGATAAAGTTTATCAAGTTCTTCCTCAGTAAGTTCTGAAGTAGCAACATGTTTAGTAGCAATGTCATAATGTGGAGCAAGTATTTCATTAACTTGTTTCACTATTTGCTGATATTCTTTATTTGGAACACCATTAGCTGCAAGTCTTTTATAAACTTCAGCAGGATAAACAACATCATCTTCAGGACCATTACTAATAAGAATACGGTCATTTTCCATACCATATTTTGTATTATTAAAACGTTTCTGAGCTTCTTCTTGAATAGCAGCTTGTTGTTCTTCAGTAAATATAGTACCATCTAAGCGACCAAATTCATCATAAGGATTTACATTAGTTGCTTTAAGCTTTCTAAGATATACTTTAAACTTATTATTATTTTCACCCTTATAACCCATAGTTTTATATGCTTCGTGTATAGCTTCTTGAATACTTGGGTCAACTGTCCACTTAGCATTAGTAGTAAGCCAAGCTTTTGCAGCTTTATATTCTTTATTCATTTCAAGCTGAGAAGCAGGAATACTAATTCTACCAGATGGGTCTCTAGCTTCAGCAGTTTCAACAATATCAAGCATACGTTTTAGTTGGTCTTCAAAACCTTTACGAACTTTACTATCATTATACTTATTACGAATATCATTAATAGTTCTGAGATATTTGTCAAGAGCTTTACAATCATCAGCATTATTTATTCTAGCTTTATAGTATCTTTCTTTATCAACAATTTCACCAGTTGAAGGATTCATACCAGGATAACCCATGATAAAACTTTCTTTAGGTTCACCATTATCTAAATCATATTCAGAACGAATATCATTAAGATGATACCAAAGATTCTTTAATTCAGTTTCTTTTTCAGGACTAAGTGTACCATCAGTTCTACTGGCATTAATTTCATCAATCATAGCTTTTGTCTTAATATACTCTTCAAGTATAGGTCTATGATTTCTATAAAGTTCATCTTGAGCATCATAAAGTTCTTTATAATAACTATCAACAAACTTACGATTTACATGGTCTAATAAAAACTTATCAAGTTTATGCTTAGCTTCAATGTAAGCTTCAGGATTATTAATTATATCTGATTTAGCATTACGTTCATCTTGTCTAAGTTTGTTTAAATCATTTTCAAAATTATCATTATAAGGACGGATAAATCTACCATCAGCGTCAATAATATCATCAAATGACAAATTAACACCAGCAGCTTTTGCATCAGCAAATATTTTATCTATCTCCTTATTGAAAATATCTACAGTTCTTCTAGCTTGAAGTTCTTTAGCTCTAATATCAGACATTACATTCTTAGTAAGTATTTGTATAAAAGCATTACCAGAATCCTGTAAATCACCAACCCAAGCATCAAACCAACTAGTAGAATGGAAACCATCAAATACACTAATAAGATTATTTTGAATTTGAGGATTATCACTAAGCTTTGCAAGATAATCATTAGCAAACAACTTTTCAGCTTGTTCAATAATAGAAGTATCTGTAAGTTGTTTAATTGCATTTTGAAGTCTTTCTACATAAGCTATAGTATTATCACTATCTACAGATTTATCAACTTTAACTGAAGCAATATTACCATATTTACTAATTAAAGCTCTAGCATCAAGAAGAGTCTTTAAATATCTTCTTCTTTCAGCAGGATTGCTTCTAATAATATCTATAGTACGAGCATCATTTACAGATAAGAAATGACCATTATCTTCAACAAACTGATTAAGTTGTTGAGTAATGTCATTAACTTTATCTTCAACATAAGTTGTTATGTTATAATAAACATCTTCAGCTTGAGATTGGAACTCATTACGTGTAGCATTAAAACCTTTAGCTGAAAGATTATTTACTTTTTTACGAGCAGAATAATCACCTTCGTGACTTCTACGATTCATATCATTATAAGCATCAATAGAGAAATCAAGAACGCTAGCACCAAGCTTAGAATTAGTATTTAAAGTAGCATTAGGTTTACCTTTTGATTTAACTCTTACAAAGTAAGTGTTATAAGGCACATTAATACCTAAATCTTTAGCTCTTTCTACTTCAGATTTTCTAGGAGCTCTAAACTCAAATATTTCATCAACTTCATTAGTAACTTCTTTACCATCTTCTATAGTAACATAAGTTCCTTTAATGTGTTGAGGATTACCAAATACAGTACCAATCGATTTACTTCTTAAATAAAAACTCTGAATAGCAAATTCTTTACCATTACTTTCAGGATATTTATTAAGAATTTCATTAATAGTAAACTTAGCAGAAGCTTCTTGATACTTACTAGGATTATTAATATCAAAAGCATTAGCATTTTTAAGTTTAAGATGTTTAATATTAAACTTATAAGCTTGAGCCATTTCATTAAGGTCATCCATAGTAGGAGTATCACCTTTCTCTAATCTATTAATATAATCAATATAAAAACCTTCACTTCTATAACCTTTAGTGTTTTCTCTATTAAGACTTACTTCGCCAGTTTCATTTTCGTCAAGTTTGGTAATAGGATAAGCATATATTTTATCGTTATTTTCAACGATTTTATAAAGTCTAGCTTTATATTCTTTACCTACTTTTTCATTAAGATGAACATAATGATTTGCATAAAAGTCATCATTAGTATTTGATTCATTAATAAAACCATACTTAGCGGCAAATGCTCTTTGAGACTTTAAATTATTATATTCAGCAAGAGCTGTTTTAAGTTCTACATTAAGCGATTTAATTTCATTATCATCATCAGTAGTTTCTATGTCACGTCTAAGATTAACAATCTTTTCTCCAACAATACTAATATCAGATAAATCAAATACAAAAAGATTGTTTGGTTTCTTGAACTTACTTAATTCAGAAACATAAGTACCATTTCTACGAACATTCTTAACTGTCTTATGATAGATAAAATTACTATCACTATGAGAACGAACATAACGTTCAGCAACATCATAAGTTCCAGCAAAATTATTAAACTCATCAATTATATAACTAATAGCAGATTTACCACCAAACAAATCAGCATTTCTAAGAGCATCATTTGTAACAACTTTACTAATACCATTACGTCTCATCTTGAAATTCTCAACAGCAAAAGCATATTTAATCATATCAATAGCTGCAAGTTTAACAAGAGGATTATCACTATTAGTTGCTTGGTCGAATAACATATAGGCAGTTTCTACATCAGTAGTATCATCTTTGAATTGAATACTTTGCTTAGATTGACCAGTAGTATTATATTCATATTGATTGAACAAGTTTACTTTAAGCAAACCAAATATACCAGCATCTTCAGATTTACTTTGAAGATAAGCAACCTTTTGAGCAGGAGTAAGCTTAATAAAAGCTTCTACTTCAGAAGGAGTTGGTCTGTTAATATATTCACAATCAAAGTTAAACTGAGGTTTAGCATTATATCCAAAGATTCTTTGACGTTCAGCAATAGTATCACTTTCATTATCAAAACCGTAAGTTAATGTACCATCTTGTTCAGCAAATACTTTACTACTATACATTACTGGAGCAACATGATTATATATACTACTAAGAATATATTGTTGAAAATCATTATATTCTTTCTCGTTAATATTACGACTTCTATCACTAAAAGTATTTTCAAGACTATAAACAAGATTCTTAAAACTATCAGTCTGAGTATCAAACAACATACTATTAATACTACTAGATGTAGCAGTAGCATACTTTAAGAAGCAATGAAGAGAAGGATATTTAGATTGACTATCATTATGTTTATCCATCATATAACTTCTAATATCTACAACTTTATTACCAGCAGCATTTTTAGTAAGAAGACCAGGATAAATAGCTTCAAGGAAAGACATTTCGTTATCTTTATCTTTAACAGAAAGAACATTTTCTATATTAGCATTTTCTCCATTAACAATTTCTTGAATATCAGTAAATACTTTATTAGTAGCAAAAAGAGTTTGCTTAGCACCAAATCTATCAGGATTACAAACACGAGCTAAAGAACTAATACCTTGAGCTAAACGATTAATATCATTATAAGCAAAAAGTATAGACATATCATATATCATATCTTCTACGGGGCGGCTCTCCTTTTGATTAAGTCTATTTGCTAATTCTTTATAATTAAGAATAACTCTATTATTTGAAGTAAGACTATATTCTGTACCAAGAGCAGTATTTACTTTGTCTATTACAGTTTTAATATTATCATCTTCTGTTACTCCAATATTCATTTCAATAGCTAATTTTTTAATAGCATTATGAATAGGTTTAGAAGTATCTTCAGCATAAATAGATTTATTAGCATTATACTCTTCTACAATACGACTAATAGCAGGCTGCATAATAAATGCAATAGTTGTGTCATAATTACTACCAATATCAGGAAGAGTTTTATATACTGCAAAAGTAAAGTCATTTACATTTGGAATAGCACCTTCCTTGACAGCATCAAGAATATGGGCAGTAGTTTGAGAAGTATATGCAGTAAGAATACGTCCATCTACATTTTTATTATCATTAGTCCAACCAATAGTAGTATGAGTTACAAGATAATCACCTGTTTCATAATCAGTGGTAACATTATCTTCACCAAATCTATCTATAAGTTCTTTAGCATCATACTTATCTTTATCATAAGAAATTGTTACTTCATAATCACTATTGATAGTAGGTTGAACAGTATTACAAACAGAAACAAAAGTATCACGAGTAACACTAAATGCTTTAAGTTTAGCACCACTCATAACATCTTCTTGATAATCAGCTTGGTCAAGGAAGTCATAAGAACTTCTAGCGTTACGTATTTTCTTAACTACAGGATTAATAACTTTATCACGTGCATTAATAATATCATCAAAATTAGAACGTGACAAGTTCTCCTCAAGAGATATATCATCTTTGAGAATATCAATCATGTCATCAAGAATACGATTATTACGAGCGTTACGAGTATTAGCATCTTCTACATTTTGAGCTAAATATTCATTATAACTCATAATACCAAGTTTTTTAGCAGCTTTATTAAACTTATCAATTCTAGCTTGAAGAATCTCTTTAGCTTTATCAGACTTAAAAGCTTTTTTATCAATATATTCATTACTAATAGAATCAACCATATCTTCATGTACTGAAATAAAATTTTTATCAGCATCATCAAGAGTAGTTTTATTAACACGAATATAATCAGCTACATATTGAAATTGTTTAAGATAACTATCTTTTGTAAGTTTACCAGTTTCTGGATTCTTTTCAGCAAAGTCTTCAAAATCTATATGAGCATGTTTTACAAGCGTTTTAGTTTCATCAGATAAAGCGTCATAAGCTTGAGTTTCTTCTTCAGCTAATTCTTTACGAGACTTTTCAAATTGTTCATCTATTTCTTTATTAAGTTTTTCAAAAGCTTCTCTAACTGACTTATTTTTAATCTTATCAGCTTTCTCAAGATGTCTATTTACATAATTAGCATAATTATAAATATCAAGTTCATCAGAATAACTTTGTTTACGAATATTACCATGCTTATCTACATAACTACTATATTGAATACCATATACAGAGTCAATATCAAAGTCAGAACCAGTTTGAGAAACCCAATCATCAGGAACAACAATAGTAGAACCTTGAGCATCATCAAGTAAACCAACTACTTTCATTACACAAACAGATTGTTTACCCTCAGTTGGAATACGATAACCAATAAGAGTATCAAGATGTGCAGCTTGAAGTTCTTTAAGAAGGTCTTCTTTACTCTTTTTATAAGTACCATCAGCATTCTTAGCAAAACCAAAGTTACTAGCAGGAATCATTATTTCAACATAACGTTCACCTTCTGGATGTTCTTTAGTTACAGGATGATAACGAAGCTCTTTAGAATAACTAATTTGTTCTTTAGTTGCTTTAAAACCAACATTAGTAATCTGAGCAGCATGGAAACCAGGAAGAGTTTGACGAGTAATAGCTCTATTAAACACAGATTGACTAACACTTTCAAGCTTAGTAATAGCGTTACTAAGAATCATAGGCATATTAGCATTAGGTCTTCCAGTAATAGGATTAACAGCTTGTTCAGCAAGAGTTACATAATCCATCATATTACTATCAAGACCCAAACGCATACACTCTTCTTTCAACTTATTAAAGAATGTATGATAATCTATACCTTTAATAGTTCCATCTGCTTCAAAAAGAATATTACCATTAGCGTCTCTAGGAATATTAAGTTCACTAGCAAGACTATTAAATGAATCTCTAATATTAGCACTATAAAGCTTAAAGAACTCTTCTTTCTTTTCATAAAGACGACTATTAACTGGAATATTATCAACAATCTTCTTCATAATTTGAATACCAGCTTTATTTTCAGCATTCATATGTTGAGGGGTTTCTTGCTGAGTATAAAGATGATTATAATCATATTCTTCAACATAATCTTTAGCATGAGCATTAAAATCATCAATATGTTTTTGTGTTACTTCTCCAGTCTTACTATCAAAAATTTCAAGTACTCTAGCTTTACCAGCTTTACTTGTTTCTTCTGTATTAAGTTGGTCGATACCATTATCTTTCATAAGATTATAAACTTGTTCGAGCTGAGTACCTTTTATAAATCTAGGTACAAGAACAAATTCAGCATTCTTAATTTGACGAGGTACAAATCTCTTAGAATACTTATCAAAATAATGGTCATAATAGAAGTTCTTTTGTACTTGTACAAAAGTATCAATATCACCAACACTAAGAGGTTCATCATTCTGAATCTTCTTAATAAGAGGAAGATATTCATTAAGTTTTCCTCTACCAGCAATACGACGAACCCATTCTTCAAAAGTAATATAAGATTGAGCATCGTTTACAGTAGTACCTTGATAACCACCTATTAAAGTTCTAGCTTGGTCAATAGTAAGACCGGCATTCTTTACAAGGTCTTTTACAAGACTACCATCTTCAGAAAGTTGTTTACCATCTTTATCAAATGTTGCAACTTTACATTCTTCAGAAGTTCTAATAGTATTCTTGATAGTTACACCTCTAAACTTATTACGTTGTGTAACATTAAGAGGATTTTTATAACTAGCAAATTCAGCTTGAACTCTACTAGTATTAAGTTCGCTAAATGCAGCATCTGTTATTTCATTAGCATAATCAGTAGTGTAATCAGCAAAACCATAAGGTACTCCACTAGCCTGGTCTTCCTTAGTACGTTTAAGAAGAGTTTGATTATCTTTATAGAACTTAGTATCACCTTCAAATAAGTCATTAAAGTTACCACACATAAGTCTATAATTAAGTACAAAATCAGCAACATTATCATCATTGATAATATTAGCAACATCTATACTTTTGAAAGTATCAAACTTTTCAACTTGTTGATTTACATAAGTAGTAATAAAATCGCTAATCATATTAGCAATCTCATCTTCTTGTTCTTTAGAAAGATTTACAGTAACTTCATCACCATTAGCAGCAAAGTGAATATAACCATCTATATCCGCCCCGTAAAGGGAAGGAAACATCTTTTCTAATAACTTCTCTGCTTTATTATCTACATTACCATCTTTATCAGTAAGTTCAAATCTATCATCATGGAATAGTCTACCAGTAAAAGTAAGAGCTTTAGTAGTAGGATTCATTTCTACAAAATGTTTATGACCTTTACCTACTTCATAAATAGCATAAGCTCTTCTAGCACTTTCTTCATCGAATCCCCAATCACCTTTAAATTTAGGTTGGTCAGCAAGTTCAGGATTTTCTTCTTTTTGCCAACGAAGAATTTTACCAGTACTATCAGTTTCAAACCATTGATTAATAGAATGAGCCATGTCTGTAAGTTCTTGTACAAACATGTTTCTATATTGTATATAAAGTGGATGATTAGTATTTATAACTCTATTTACTTTAGTATTACCAATCATACCTGTAACATTAGCTCTACGATTAATCTTAGATACTAAAGATTGATAAAGAGTAGGAGAAAATCTATCACTAACTTTAGTCTCATTCATACTAGAAATAAGAACAGGTTTAGCATCAGTAATATAATAAGCTCCATTACTATCTATATCAAGTGTTCCGTGAAGTTCATATTTATCTACTTTACCACTATCATCTGTATATTTATAACCAACAGCAATTTCAGAACCTGATTTATGATTTTTACCTTCAAGAATATTAAAAGGCATAATCTTTCTACGACCAATAGTTTTAGTAGTCAAATCGTGAACCATTTGATTATACTCTTTATTGGTAGTAAGATTAACAAACTTAGAAGTTTTTACTTCATTGTCTGCACGAGTTTCACTAGGAATTTCTGTATCAAGATAAGTTTCAATAGCTTGACTAACTTCTTTACTATTTTCTACATTAAAAAGATTACCATACCTTCCTCCTTTAGTTTTATATCTAGCAGCTCTAATAATAAAATTCTTAGGAGCATCAGAAGGAACACGCATAAAGTAATTAGCAAAATCAATATCATATTCATTCTTAGAAAGATAGTCAGCTTCTGTATTTACAAAATTAGCAATAGCACTATAGATATAATCCATCTTACTCATACCAGAATAAAGTACATTCTGACCAGTATTAGGATTGCCAGCACCATTAAACAAACTAACATTAATCAAATCTTTAGCATATTCTGTAGGAACATACTTATCTCCAAGTTTACGGAAAAGACCAAATACTTTAATTTTTCCATCAACACCACGTTGCTCAAGAAGAATATTACTAAAATTATATTGATTACCTTTTTCTTTAGAATTAACACGAAACTTTTCATTACCGTATTGAATAAGAGCTTCAGGAGAAAGTTTACCTTCAGCATCAACAGACATTTCAGTACCATTAATAGCATTCATAAGATAAGTAATCATAGAACTATTAATAATATCAGAACTTTGATTACCAAGAACATTCTTAGAATTAAACTGAAGAGCAACAGTAGAATAAGCTTCTATATCAGTAGCAAAACTATTAGCAGCAGCTACAGCAGTAGCAGGAATAATTTCAGTATGTAATGGAACATAAGTTTCATTATCGTCATGTTCTTCTTTATTCCATTCTCTTTTATGTTCTTGTTCTTCACGAAGATTATCATTTGCTTTAGTAGAAGCATCACTAATATTTTTCAAATGAGCAAGAAGATTACTAGTATTAATATCAATATCAACACTACCATTAGTTTTATTACCGATAAGATAATTTCTTACAGCATTGGCATCCATGTCAGGATAATAAGCTTTAAGAGCTTTAGTCAAATTAGCAACAATATCAGCAAATGCAGCATTACGTCTAATCTCATTTTTAGCAGAAAGTTTATATCTTCTTTTAGCACTTTCTACAGCAGAACGAAATACTTCAATAGCATTTGGGTCAACATTAAGTGTAGTATGCTTTACGTTATTTTGAAAACTAAATATAAGAGATTGTCTTCTATTAGATTCTTTATTAGAAAGTACAGCTCTAACTGTACCATCAGATTCAGTTCTAGTTTCAGTCTTAGGCATAATAGTCTTTACAAATTGACTTCTAAATCTAATAGCAAAATCTCTATTAGTTTTTAAATCTTCGTAAAGTTTAATAAGACCAGACATCTCTTTATTCTGTTCAGCAATAGTCTTAATACTATTAATAAAACTAGTAATATTATCTCTACTTATTTTAGATATAATAGCAGCTGTTACTTTCTTACCATCAATAAAATCAATAGTACCAAGTTCATTACTTCTATCATAATTATATTTTCCATCAACTTTATTAATATCATTAAGCTTAGGAATAGTGAAAAGTATCATACGAATATCTTCATCAATACCTTTCATAAAATTACTTCCCATACCACTGTTATCGTCCCATCTAGCAGTAGTACCATCTACATCAAATTCTTTATTAAAGTCAGCAAGTTCATCATTTTCGTTACCATTAAGAATGGATTCCATTTCACTATCTAAATCTACCTTCTCATCAATAGCTTCATCAGACTTAAAACGAAGCATACCTAGACGACTATCACCAGCATAAATAGAATTAAAGAAAGAAAGTTTATTAAGAATCATTTCTTTAACCATAGCATAAAAGTTTTTATCTTCTCTACTAGCATTAGCGAAAACATCATCTATTTTTTCAAAATTACCATCACTAGTAAAGCCAAGAATTTGATTAACTAAACTAAGTATTTCTTTATTAGTAAACTTCTGACCTTTATTTTCAAAGTACTTTTTAGCTACTTGAACTGCACCAAAAGATACAACTCTATTAGCATAAAAATTAGCATTGTTATTATCTTTATTAAATTTACCTTTAACTACATCATTAGCAAAGAAAGTAAGTATGTTATTACCTACAACTCTATTTGCCATAACTTTAGCTGTAGTACTAAGATAACCAAATCTAGTTACAACATCATTAAACTTAGATTTAGTAGTTTGAGCACCAACACTAAAATGTCTTGAATTATAAAATTCAAGAGCTTCTTGTGCAGCATCGTTACCTAAACGATAATCATCAAAATCTTTAGTAAATCCAGTCTTGGATTCAGGGTTATAAACTAATGTAGTTATAGCATTAAACTTAACTACATCATTACCACAAAGTTCTTTGAGACGGGTTCCAGTCTCAGTACCTAAAAAATCTTTAGGTGTAATAGGACAATTAGCCATAATTATATTATTTAATTAAACAATAAAGTTCTAGAGGATTTTAAATTCTCCTCTAGAACCATAAAATTTATTCTGTGAATAATCTATTGACAAGATATAGAAAACTCGCCACGCTCAACCATATCGAACATACGAGATTGTTCGTCCATTGGAAGTGCTCTGACTGCTGAGTATAACGAAGAAAAACTACCTAAAGTTTTATCATCAACACTACTACCCATATTAAGTAAATCATCAAGTTCATCTTCATCAACTGCATCATTACCTTCTGTAATATTTGTAATATTATTATCAGCAGGAACTTCTTCAGGAACTTTTTCTTCAGGCTTAGTTTCATCTTCTTTAAATTCAAGAATATCTTCAACAGGAGCTTTAGTTTCTTCTTTGACTTCAGTCTTAGGAGCAACTTTATTTTCTTTGAATTTATCAGCAAGAATATTAAACTCTTTAGCTCTAAGAGATTCATCTCTAATTTCAATACCAAACAGTCTACTTATGAACTCCATAATCTTTTGCCAAAGACTACTAGTTTTACCTTTATGTTCACCTTCAACTTTAACAGAATTAAGATAATCCATAAGACCTTTAGAAGTAAGAGATTCTACAATGAACTCTTCAAGTTGAGTATCTGGTCTTGTACTAAATTTTTCAAACTGATATTCTTTAATATGAGTAAGATAACCACGAAGAGCATCTATATTAGCAGCTTTATTATCAAAGCGAGCATTAATCTCATCGAAAGTACTATCGTTAAGATTAGCTAAATCAGTATCAATAGCTTTAACAAAGTCATCATATATGGTTCTAAGCTTTTCTCTAAACTGCTTAGGATTTCTACTATTATTGATTTGACTATGTAGTTTTTCATGGATAAGAACACGAACTGCATCATCGCCAGCAGTATTAGCATCAACAGTTCTACTTAACCAATCATTACCTACAACTATTTCTTCATTTTCTGAATCATAGTAAGCTAAAGCATTTTTATTTGCTTCATCGCTTTCTCTAAACTTTTGTATCTTATCGTCATCAAAGATAAAGTTTTCAGGGAATATAACATCAGTTACTCTATTATATTTTTTAAGTTTAACTATTTTACTAAGAGAATCTTTAGATTTCTCACTAAGAAGATACTCAGCAATAGTTTCACCTTTATTAGCAATACTATCATTATTAATAATACTATTTATAGCATTACGTACAATAGTTTGTGGAGTATCAGTAGGAGTGTCTTCTACTACATCTTCTACGGGGCGGCTTTCAGAAGTATTAAATATATCAATTTGAAGAGTTTGATTACTACCTATTTTATCAACACCAACAGCTCGATAGTTAGAACTATTTTCTTGTTCCAAATCAACACGAACTAAATCATTGTCAATAAGGAATTGACTATAAGTACTATTATTAATATCAAAAGCATTCTTTCCGTTATATGCTGGAATATTAATATGAAAGCCTGTTTTATCTCTACTAATAAATTTATTTTTAGTAGGAAGATTAGTATTGTTATCTCCATTAAGAAGACTAGAACTTATATTAATTTTAGCACTAGCTTTAATATCTTCTATTAAATCAGATACATCATCAAACTTATAAAGCTTTCCATCTTTACGTTTAATTACATTTGGTGCAGCATTAGGGTCTTTAGCACTACGGGCAAAGAATGTATATTCGTTACCATTAGCTTTAAGAACTAAATTACCATTATTCTGAACAACAATAGAATTGCCTAAAGATAAGATAGCATTACGTCTAAAATTAAATATATCATTAATAAACTCTTTAACTTCATTCCAATCATCAAGAGACTTAACGTTAGCAAGTCTTTCTTCTAATTGAGCAGTAACAGAATCTACTAAAGAATTAAGTATTTTATTTTCAGGAGCATTAACTTTCTCTCCATTGCGATAATAAGTATCTCCTATATAAACTCTAGGAAATGCTGCAACATAATCTATAGTACCATTAGTATTAGGAAGAGCTAAGAATGTTTGTCCACTAGCACTATTATAACCTGTATACTTTTGAGTACCTAGTCCTGAAACAGCTACATAACCGTTAGAAGTAGCACCTATATAAGCTTCACTACTATTACTAAGAACTTCTTTTATTGGACGAGCTACATCTTTAGAAGGTCTAGTTTTTCCATCAGGAGTAAGTTCTTTATTATGAGCACGAATTACTTCACCTTTAGAAAGAACATTAACTCTAGGAGTATAAATTCCATTTGCTACATTTGTAGCAATATTAATTTCTTCTCTAAGTTTATCATAATATGTATCAATACTGTCAATAAGAATATCATTATATTCTCCAACAGCTACATTATTTGTAGGTTTTACTTGATAACAATATCTCCAAAGTTTAGCAAGACCATTAAGAAGTTTCTCATAATTAGGATTTTCAACATCTCTAACATAATGATTACTAACTGCACGTTGTATTCCTTTATGAGAAGCAAAATTACCAACTAATTTCTTATATTCATCTTTAGATAATTTATCAAAAGCTGCTCTATAAACAATATCGTCAAGAGTGGAATAATCTATACCATCAATAGTATCTCTACTGAGAATATCTTTAATAAATTCTTTAACTGGACCATCAGGAGTATTATTATCTCCAGCAATAGTGTGCATCCAATCATCAGCAGGTCTAACATAAAGACCAGTACCATTATCAATACTAGCTAAAGCTTGCCAACCTATAGTAACACCATTATGTTTGTAAAGAAGAATAGTAGTATTAGTTTTATTCTTTTTACTAATTTCAGTTTCAAGAGCATCATTAGAATTAACTAATTTAAGTTCTTTCTGAGCAGCTTTAATACCATCTTCGTCAATCACTTCAGATAAGTCAAGTTTAACTGTAGTAATAAGACTTTGAGCACCAAGTTCTACACTACGAACATAACTACTCTTATGTACATTACGTAAGAAATCAACTTTATCTATTTCTTCAACATCAGTTAAAACAAATTTATCTTTAGCAGCTTCACTAGTAAGATAATCTTTAAGAGTATTATAAAATATTTCAGGAGCACCAGTATATTTAGATTCTTGCTCTATATATCTAAGTATATCTTCAAGTCTACCATAGTATTTTCCATTACGCTGAACCATCTTTGTATTCTTAGCGTAAGTATTAAGAAAATCATCAGCAGCTTTAATAAATTCTCCAGTAAGATTATCAAGCTTCTGAGTTTCTACAGAAACAGTTTGAAGATACAAATCTGCAACAGAAGAACCAAACATAACTTTAGCCTCATTAGCATAATCATCTACATATTTATCAACTTCATCGCTATCAAATCCTTGAGAAATAAGAGAATCTTTTTGTTGTTTAATTACTTCATCTACATCAACATTATCATCCATTAAAGCACCCATGATATTACGACTAAGTTCCATATTTAAAGCTGTACTTTCGTCCATATCAAGATTAGCAATAGTTTTCTTAGTCTCAGTAGCAGGAGTAATTGCTTCTTCTTTTTCATTACCTTCCTCAGCACTAGCAGCAGGAGGAGGAGTTGTTTCCTCAAGCCTCCCCGTAGAAGATGTGGTAGTTGTATTACTTTCCTCTTCTTCTTGACTTTCTTCTTCTTGTTTAGCTTGTTCATCTAGAGCTTTTTCATAAGCTGCTACATCAGCTTCTGTACCTAATAAACCTTTTTCAAAACCAATAACATTACCATCATTATCAATAGTAATATAAGGATTATGAACAAGTTCAATATCATCTTCATTAGCAAGCTCTGCATTCTCAAAAAGTTTATCATCATGCCAAGCGTGTCTACCATCATTAGACATAACTTCATACTGATTATTTTCTCCAGGTACAAGAGTAAAACGACCATTATCTTCACTAGTTATTCCAGTAACATCACCATCATCATTAAACGACAAGTTTTGTGACTTACTTGCATCAAACTTTGGTTTAGCCTTTTCCTTTTTAGAATTGCCCTGTTGCGTATTTCCTTGCGCCTGAGAGCTTTCGGGTTGTGGTGCTGATTGATTATTCGTTGGGGCAGATTGAGGTGATTGTGGCGCATTATTTTGCGTGCCTGACTGTTCTGGTTCACCTTGAGGAGCAGGAGTTGGACTAGCAGCTGGAGCAGGACTAGGAGTAGGAGTTGGACTAGCAGCTGGAGCAGGACTAGGAGTAGGAGTTGGAGTATTACCATTTGTAGTAGTACTATTTGTAGTACTTTCAGGTTCTTCTTCTCCATCATTAGCCTTATTTCTAGCAGCTTTAATCTTAGTTCTAAGAATTAAACTATCTTGAATTGTATTAGCTAATCTATAGTTAAGACCGCTACTAAGATGAAGAGCATCAAGACTTTCTTTAAAAGCTTCTCTTTCTTTATTAGTCATAAAAGAAGTAGCATCATCAAAGTTATTTTGCTCATCATTAAAGTAAGCGTTTACAGCAGCACGAATGTTACCATTTTCCTCATCTTTATATTTATCAGCTAAATCATCAATATACTTATAACTAGTGTCAATAACTTTCTTACGAGCTTCATTCATAGTGTTTTGTTTATAACTAAGTTCAGCAGCAAGGTCTGTTTCATTATTGACAACTTGAGCTTGGTCATATCTACGAGAAAGTTCAAGTTCAGCTTGTTTGAGAATAAGGTCAGAAAATTTAATACCAGTACTATTCTTTTCTTTATCGGCTTCTTTAACAAGATTATTAATTCTAGTTATATTATTATTAGCAGTTTGAATTTGATTAAGTACGTTACTAGAACTATCAAACTCAGCAAGTCTTTTAGAAAGACCATTTTCTTTAGCAAATCTTTCAAAGTTACGAACAATAGTTTCATCTGTAAGTTGAACCCCTTTTTCATCAACACCACTAAATAAATCATCATAATCTTTAGCTAAAGGGTCTTGACTATTACGTCCAAGATTACCTTGCTCGTCTCTTTCACTAGCAAGCATAACAGCAGTTGTAAGACGAAGTTCATCATTAGAAAGCATATCACTATACTCATTGATAGTACGATTAATATTATCAATAGCTACTTTATCGCTAATAGTCTTACGATTTTTAGCTATAAGTTCTTTCTTTCTAGCATACAAATCGCTAATCATATTAGTTATAAGGGCATGACGAACAGCACCTTTTACTTGTTCATCAGTATAATTTTGACCAATAACTTTTCTAATGTTTTCTTCATTAAGAACTGTGTTTATAAGATTATCTGCAACTTGTTCTTTATTTTTAGTATTTGCTATCTTTTGATTATAAACAACATTAGCACTAGCTATTTCTTGAAGATATTCAATAGGAACACGGTCTGGTTCTTTTTTATTATGATTTCTATTTTGAACGATACCTATAAGACCTGAAAGTTCTTTAGTATATGCGTCCATAACAGCATCAACTTTAGCAACATTATTAGCTTGAATTTGTTTAGATTCAGCTTCATTTACTACACCTTTTTCTACCATAGCTTTACGAATTTCTTCACTTTGTAAGAATGATTTCAAGTAATCAAGATTACCGTGATGACCAGCACGTAAAGCTAATCTAGTAATAAAGTCATTTTCAGCAGCTTCTTTAGCAGCTTGACTTTCTTCAGGACTAGTAAAACTTTTATCGTTATCAAAAGGATTCTTTCCATCATTGATTTTATTTATCCTTTCAATATAAAGATTAGTATCTTTTCCCCAGTGAGCAATATCAGCTTTACGAGATTTAGTTTCACCAAGTTCACTAATACTAAAAGGTGAAGACTTACCTTGTTCGCCAGTAGTTTTATCTTCTTTTTTATTAGCTCTATCTTCAAATGTTTGTCTAATACGTCCAAAACCACTACCTAAATGATGAAATACAACACCACCTAATACACCCCAAAAAGCAGAGTCAGCAAGTCCTCCACTTTTAAGATACTTTTGAAGACGATTATCAAAAGGAGAATGGTCAGCATCTTGTTCACTAAGAAGAAGTTTACCAACATTCATACCATCCATTTGAGATATATAGTTAACACTTTCTTCAATACCTTCGCTAAGTTCTCCAGCTATTACAAGTTTCTCAGCTTTAACATGGTCTTTAATCCACCAACCAGCTTTCTTCATCTTACCTATATTAGCATAGTATTTTTCAAACTCTTCAGCAGTTTTACCAACTTTAAGTTTTTCTAATCTTGCAGCTCGACTTACAGCGGCACTACCAGCATCAGAATTTCTAATACCTTTCCACATGTTACGAAGACCGTACATTTGAATAACATCAAATACTATATTACTATAGTTCATAAGGAAATCCGTATCAGCAGACTTCTTAGCAATACGTCTTGCAACAACTTCTTTATCATTAGTATCAATATCTTGAAGTAGTTCAGGATTCTTATTAACAAAATCTTGATATTGTTGAGCATTCATTCTATTAAGCTTATCATAAGCTTCATTGTACATATCTTTATATACACCTTGAGCTTCTTGATAATTCTCCATAGTACGTTGTAAAAGAGCATTTCCTCCAATACTAGCAAATCTACTAGCAGCACTTTCTACATCAGAACCAACAACAATACCATTACTACCAATAATTTTATTAATACCTTTTTGTAAAGCATTAAGTTCTTTATTAGAGTTTATAGCTTTATCTATACCAGCAATGCCTTTAATGCCATTTCTAGTCATACTAGCTAACTTAGAAGTCTTTGCAAGTTTACCAAGATAACCAATACCTTTAACAATACCAGTACTAGGAAGAAGCAAAGTTAAACTAGACATTACACTAGGAATATTACTAGTCCACCATCCCCAATTTGTAAGACCTCCATTATAAATATCATTACGCTCTGGGTCACTATATATTGGAGCAACTTCATTTCTGAAATAATCTTGCCATTCTTGAAGCTTATTACTAATAGGATTTTGATAATCCCCATCAGATTGAAATATACCATTAGTAATAGCATCAAACAAATCAGGTACAGCTTTAATTGTACCAAGAATTGTTTCACTAACAAGAGCTTGACCTAAAGAATTAAATGTTTTAGCAAAGTTTGATTGATTTTCAGCACGCTCTTTATCCAAATTAGTAATAAGATTAGGAGTAACACCATAACGTTGATAACTATGAGTATCACCCATTACCCAAGCATTGTCTGCATTCTTTGCAAATTCATTAGCTGCACCAGATGTAATATCTTGGCTTACATCTAAAGTATGAAAGAAGGGTTGTTGAGCACGACCCTTCTTTGTTTTAGGATTATAATTAGGATTACTAATTATAATTCCACTATTATTAAAAACGTTTTCTGTATTCATAATTAATCAATGTTATAAGCGTCATTATCATACATTCCTATATTACTAAGAATATAATTAGAATAAATAGCTCTTTGATTATTAATAAGATTAATATTATCTGTATCTACAAAACTATCCATAGCTTTAGCTAATTTAGTCTTATATTCTTCAGATGAAAAATCTCCATTTACAACATTATTGGCAATAGGGGCAAAACTATCCCAAGCGTTTGGATAAAGCTCTTTCATAGCACTAGTAACATAAGCATCTACTTGTCTATTTAAATCTTGTTGAAATTGAGCATTTAAAGAACCATCTTTATTTTTAAGACCTTTACGAAGATTACCATCTTCATCATAAAATTGTTTATTAGCTAAATCAATACCATCTTCAACTATAAGCATTTTATTAACTTTACGAAGTGCATCGTATCTAGTTAAAGGTTGTACTCTACCACTATTATATTCCATTTGATAAACTGCTTTTCCAGTAGAAGGGTCATTATAAACATTAAGTCTACCATCTTGAGGAATATCAACAGGATAGTTATACATTTCCATACTAGCAAGTTCTTTCATAGCTCTAGTCTGAGAATTTTGAGAGAATAATTTCTCAGCTTCACCATTCATAAAATCGGGAATAAATATTTGACGACTATTTTGTTTAATATCTTCAATTCTATTACCTGTTTCTATATCATTATCCATCTTAGTTGGAATAGTAATAACATAACCAGTTTGATTACCTTGCATACCAAGAGAAACTTGGGTTTCTGGGTCAAACTTTCCACTAGCAATAGCAGCACGTAATAAATCTTGAATATTAGCTTTTTCGTTACTAGTATCTACTGAATGCCGAACAGTAGTATGGTCATCAGGATTTTCTTCATCAGTAACATACATTTCATATTGAGTAAAATCAGCATTCATAAGACCATTAAGAATGGCATTACCATTCTCTTTTACTAAAGCATTAGCTAATTCAGTATTAAGTCTACCAGTATTAAGAGCATCACTAATTTGTTTTCTACGAGCACTATTAAAAGGAAGAATCATAGAACTAACAGTAGATACTCCACTTCCATCACCACTCATACCTTTTACGGGGCGGATAGTTTGATTAGCGCTTTCTATAGCTTTAGCTGGAGCTTCAAAATTATTAATCATTGAAACACTAGGATTAAAATAATATCCATCTGATTCTTCTATAGGACTTGAAGAAGCTTCAACTCTTGTAGCAACATCAATACCTTGATGTTTAAGTTCACCTCTTTCCATAGCAGAAGCTGGACGACGACTTTCATTATTTTTTATAATATTACCTTTAGCATCAATTCCAGCTATTTGAAATCTATATAAACCTTTATCATTCTTAATATTACGAATACCATCATATATTTTATTAAATAAAGAACTACGTTTGCTAATATCAAGAATGTATTGACCATTTTGAACTTTAATCTTAGCACCAGCTTTTATTAAAGCTTCTTTAGTAAGATGAGTACGTTTTAACATATCATTAAAAGCATCATCATTATATTCTACATCTTTAGCTAACCAATCAATACCAAATAAAGTTCTTTTTTCAGTCTTACCACCAAATTTAATAGATATTCCTTCAGCGTCAGTATTTTTTGTACTACCTAAATTTCTCAAAGCATCAGAATAAGCTTTACTAAATCCGTTAGTACTTTTACGTCTATTACCTTCAGAATCTATACCATTATTAAGACCTGGAAGAACATTATTATTATTTACAGCATTAAGAAAATTATATGCAGCTTTTTGAGTATCATCAGCATGAGACATCATACCTTGTATTCTACGACCATCAGTTCTAAGACTTTTAATAGTTTGATTAACCATTTGTTGTTTAACTGGGTCACTAAAGTGAGCACGAGATAAATAATTAGCTGCACCAACAAAATCTCCATCACTTATAAACTTATCGTATATTTTTTTACTAAGCATAGTTTACTAATTTAAAATACCATTTTCAGAAAGACTTTTACTAGTTTGTTGGAAATAAGAACCATCACGTTGAACATTCCAATTTACTTCACCAGGATTACTATAATAAGTTCCTCCTAATGTAGGAAGTGGAGCAGTTATATTACTAGTATTCGTACCAGAACTAAGAGCATATTTAGTACCATAAGTTAAACCTCTAGTTTCAGAACTACCTGAAGTATGACTAACGCTAGTATTATCATAAGCCATATTCTTAGTAATAACACCTATTTTACTAAGCATATATTCTTTAACTTTAAGAGGTTGACCATTAGCATCATAAATATCATTGCCAAAAGAATCAATACTATTTTGAAGAGTTTTACGTTTTTCAGGGTCAGTAGTAGTATTAAGTTCATCTTTAAGCTGATTGACTTTCCATTGTACATCATCAAATTGTTGAATAAGAGCATTCATATTATCTGGGTCAAGAGCAAAAAGTTTATTATAAACTTCATCAATCTTTTGTTTAGTTAAAGTTTCTCTTTGGAAACTAGAACCACTAGAAGTACTATAACCAGTTTTTACAGAACGAGGACCTTCAGGAGTACTAGTACCACCATTACCTATACCTTGTTCATCAGAAACACTACGTTGAGAAGTACTGCTAGTAGCACGTTTTACAGGAGCAGCAAGTTGACCAGCAAGTGTAACAAGTCTAGACATATCAACTTTTTTAACTGGGTCCCATCCAGCTTTCCAATCTGTACCTCCAACTATATTACCGTTTTCATCACGAATATCTTCATAAGCATATTTATTTTGAGCAAGCCAACGTTCTTTAGTAAGACCACTAATAACTCCACTATTAGCAAGAGACTCAACTTCACCTTTCTTCTTTTCATAAGCTTCATTAGCTCGAATACGACCAATAACTTCAGGAGAAGAAGTAGAACTTCCAGCAAGTTCAGTAGCAACATCTAATGCTCTACTATAATCACCATATTGAGCTGCATCATTAATCTTTTGTTCAATACGTTTAGCATAATCGTATTTCCATTTATCCTCAGCAGCATTAAGTTTTAATTGACCAATAGCATTTGTAATAGCAGACTTTTGTTGAATTGCTTTATCGGAACGCTCATCAATTTTATTTAATGCTTGACTAAGAGCTTCAATATTTGCACGAACTGGTATACGTTGAGGAACATATCCACCAATACTAATGCCACTTTGATTGTTTTTATAAGCCATAATATTATTATTTGATTACTGATTACAAAAATAGTAAAACTTCTGATAGTAATAGTACTATCAGAAGTATTTATATAATATTAATTTATACCGTATCTTTGTCTTTGAGCAGAAGACAATCTAGACAAATAGAAACGTTTAGTTCTATCATCTTTAGCAGTTCTATAAAGACTAGCTACAAGGTCAGGAGATAAATCATAACCCATTTCAATAAGTCTAGTAGGAGTAGCATCTTTACTAGAAGCAACCATTGCACGTCTAGCTTGGTCATCTTCGTAAGCAGTTCTACCAGCAGTCCAGAAATTAGTCCAAGCTTGAGATAATCCACTAAGACCAACATTAAGAGCATCACCTTTAGCTTGAATAGCTTCATTCTTAATTCTAGCAATCTCGCTTTGACGAGCAAGTTCATTTTGTACATTTTGTGCTGCAACAGTTTGTTGATTCTTAGCATCTTCTGTAAGCATCTTGTTCTCTTCATTCTCTTTAGTAGCCCAAAGTTTACTAAGATTAGAAAGAGCATCAAGATTGATAGCACCACTTCTATTAAGAGCAGCTACAGAACTTGAAGTATTATTGAATGTTTGTCCAGTAAGTCTATCTCTATAACGTTTAACCTCTTCTATTTCAGGATTGACATTATAAGTTGTAGGTAATTTACTAGCTTGAATAATAGGAGCTCTATCAGGAAGAGTATACTTACCAGCAGTATTATAATTTACAAGACCTGTACTTAATGCAGCAAGAGTATCAATACCTAATCCTAAATAATCTCCACTACTAAATATAGTACGACTACGATTATGTCTTTGTGGAATATAAGGAGTTTCATTAGCAGGATAATTAATGATATTCATTGCATCATTATTTGGTTTCATAAAAGTAGGCTTAATTCTCTTAGCTGTAACTGTTACTTCACCATTTCCTAAAACATTACCACCATTATAATCAGAATTATAATCTGGAGCATCATAAATAGAAGTATAACGTTTATTGAAAGGAATATACATACCACCTAGAGCTTTAGGTCTCATACTTTTTACGGGGCGGTTAGAACTACCTAACAAACTCTTCTTTCTAAGACTAGGATATTTACTATATACTTTACTTCTAACATCACTTCTTCCATGAAGACCAGCAAGTCTTAAAGCATCAACAGCATCAGCTTTAGTTGGAATAGGATAACTTCTATCACCACCTGCAAAATCTTTAGATGATACCGAAGGATAAGGACGTTTAGAAGAACCTCTATCTTTAGAAGTTAAACCACCACCTAATTTATGTTTAATTCTTTTAGGAGTATAAGTTTCTGTAATTATTGGAATTAAAGAAGCACCACCCTTTATAGGTCCAAAATCTTTACCATAACCAGTTCTATCTTTAGTAACTACAGTATCTCTCCAAGAACCTACAGCTCTGTTATTAATTTCTCTAATAGGATTATTTTCTTTAAGAGTATTATATCTCTTATTACCGAAAATAAAAGTTTTAGCATTATGTTCTACAGCATCATCGTAAGCATCATTAAAGTTATCGAAACTCTTATTAGATTTATAATCATTAGTCCAAGTACCACCTGCACCAGCACCTCTAAAAGTACCACCTTTGAACTTACCTTTTTGTTTATTATAGTTACTATTAGGATTTAATTTTTGATATGCAGTAGCTAATGCAGCAATATTATCAATAGGACTTCTATTACTTCTAATAAAATTCCAAATACTTTTTATATCTCCACCAAATCCATATTTAGCACTACCATCATCTTTAAGACCATTTCTTTTCTTAAAAGCTTGTTGTTGACTAAATACAGAATCTTTATTATAACCTCTAAGAATAGCTTGAGCAGGACTCATACCATTACCAAGAATAGGTTGAGCACTAAAGATTCTTAGAGCACCATTCTTCTTCTGAGCAACTTCACCACCTTCAGCTTCAACTTCATTGCCACCAACATTAATACCAATACCTGTTTGACCAGTCTCATTCACATCTTCATGAGAACCGCCCCGTAGAAGGTATGTGTTGTTTCCTATCTTAGTAGCATCTCCACCATCAGTAATATAAATACCTTTAGCTCCTAATGTCTTACCAAGTCTAGCAGCAGTTCTAAATTGTCTAAGATAATCTTCTTGATAATCTCGACTATTATTAAGAACAGAAGTCATATTAGCAGCTTCTTGAGTAGCATCTTGCCAATCTCTAATACTTTGTTGTCTACGCATTTCTCTCTTCTGAGCACTATTACCAAATAAAGAACCTGCTATACTAGTAGCAGCACCAATAGCTGCACCAATCCAACATTTCTTTCTACCACCTAATCTCATAGTAGGAGTTTTAGTTGGGTCACTAGGAATAGTAGTATTGTTATTAACAATACCATTAGTAATAGTCTTATTATTGTCTATAGACTCATCTGCTATAGAACCTGCCGCATTAAAAGCAGGAGCTATAACAGAAGTAAAAAGACTACCGAAGTCAGCTTTAGGTCTACCACCACAACGAAGACTTCTTCTTTTAATTTTTCCAGTCATAATTTAATACTTTGAATAATTAATATTTAAATCCTCAAATCTAAAAGGAACATTATCTATATTTCTAAAGATAAATCTAATAACGAAATAACGACCATAAACTAGATTGCGTTCATCACTTGGATTATTAAGCATAGTTTGAATTTTAGTTTCTTGTGTAGGAGTAAGATTATTAATATCCAAGTTATAACGTTTACATATCTCTTCTTTAGTAAGTTTACTACTAATATAATTCCTTATATAATTAAAATTCCAAATACCTTTATCATAATAAGGAATTTTGTAATCTGGAGTTCTATCTCTAGTTACAGTATCATCATTAATCATTTTATGTCCTGAAATATCTAAGTCACCTGTATCATTACTATCAGTATAAATACGAAGTTTATCACCACTATAATGTTCTACATCACCATAAGTTCCATTGCCCATAAGTGGTTCAGCCATTCTAGTAACTTGATTACTGAAGTAAGCATACTCTTTATTAAGTATATAACTAATAGAATTAATACATTTAGGAATATTGTAATTTTCATTTACAATAACATCAAATATAGCAGGATTAACAGTTCTAGTTTCTTCAGTATCATCTTCATGTTGTATAGTAAGATTTGTACTCATAGCTGGAAAACCATAAGCATGGTCATCAAGTCCAGCATAATCTCCAGTTTTACCATAGAATCCTAAAGGAGTATTTTTATGGAAACAATAAAGGAAAGAACTAGTTGTTACAGCATAATAAAAATAACAATGATTTTTAGTATTTACACCTAAGCTAAATTTATAGTCATGAAGACTAATAAACTTCTTACTAATCATATTAAATGATAAAGTAATATAAGCAGGTTGATTATGTTCTCTATCTCCAACATCTTCACTATAGTAAGCAAGACACATAATTACACGAGCATTAGCAAAATCTGTAACCATGTGAGCATCGGCTATTTGAACATTGTTCATCCAATTAAGAATATCACTAGTTAAATCAGTAAGATGATTATTATCGAAATTATATATTCGTTTATTATCTGCATCTACAAACCAATAACCATTACTATTAACAGTCCAGGCTTGAGGATGTTGAAGTCCACCATAACCATGATTACTAGTAAATAGTTCAATAGGTTCTACTTCAAACAAATCTGGCATTTCTAATTGCGCTGTGTTGCCCGATGTCTTGAGGAGGTTATCTCTATTAAGGTAAAATAAAGAATGCTCCGTGTGGACGAAAAATGCAGTGCCTACGCCAATGATATTTGTAATGTTGCCTTTGTTCTTGGAAAGCACTTTATAGTTGTTTGCTCTAAAGTGTCTCCATGAGTTAGCAAGACTTTCATCACCAATTACATCACTACGACGAATAGTAGCACGTTTATAAGAATCATAATTAAGATTATCTTTATAATTAGTATAAAGTTTATAATTACTTTCTATATACGTATCTTTCAATTCTATAAGGTCTGTAGCATTCAACGGCTTAACAATAATATTAGCACTGCGTTGATGAGTACCAGTACCACCTTCTTCACTACCTAAAACACCTACTAAATACTCAGGTTCTTTCTTTATTGAAATAGCATTTGTATTAACTCTGCTAAACTTACTATAATTGACAATTCTAGCATAAGCTTTAGTAAATGATGTCCAATCTTTAGCAATAGCATTTTTTTCAGATATATCATATACTTTACCAGTATCAGATATATATACCTTACGGTCATATACTAAAGTTTTATCGTTAACATAAAAAGCAGGATAATTAAAATCGTAATCATTAACATAATTATTAGGGAACTTAGTATCGTCTTTAACATCAGCATAACTATAAGTTTCAATGTCTGAACGTTTAAAACATATAGGACCAAAACTAATAAGTTGTTTATCTTTCTTACAATATATGTTACGATTGAATATCATAACATTTCCTACTTCTCCTATTTCAGGAGTAACTTTACCATCACCATTTTTAAGAGAAAGAACTATACCACCATCAGAACCAGCAGTATTTACAGTATTAGTTAAATCATCATCATCTACTGCATTACTAGCTACAATACCAGCATTATTTATATAAGCAGGATTTGTAGTAGGAAGTTTAAAGCCTTCATCTGTTATTTTGTATTCAGGAATATAGATAGAACCATTATAGTTAATCTTACCTGTTTCTACTTCACTAGCTTTAAACAATGCACCATTGTTTGTTTTCTTAATACAATAAGCTTGATAACTATTTGTAGTTTCTGGCTTTTCATAACTAAAGAAGAAACCTACATAACCATCAGGTATTTTTATATTAGTAAAACCAACTTTAATTCTATAAAGTACATTATCGTTAGTATTATTAAAATTATGAGTAGAACCAGTTTTAAATAAAAGGTCTCCATTGTAATTTTTATAATAACCAAAACTAGTACCTCTTAGAGTATTTGAATCGCTAGGTGAAACAGCAGTACTAACAACTTCGTAAGCATACTTATCTTTAAGAGCATCAATAGAAAGCAAACTAGTAAAATCTCTATCATTACCAGAAGAACTACTACTAGTTCTTTCTCTTAGTGAAGTTAATTTACTTAATTGAACATCTACACTATCGCTACCTGTCATTACTACAGAATTAATAATAGCATCAGGACGAACATCATTCTTTAATTGATAACCATTAGTATAACTACCGTCTTTACGAACATAATGAATGAAGAAGTTATATACACTATTAGGCATTAAAGTTCTAATAGCATTATCTACCATAATAGTATTTGAATAAGTTCTAGTATTTGTACTTTTACTCATTCTAAATCTATTAGGACGATATGAACATACAGCAGTATAACCATGAAAAAAAGCACCTGCAGCACCTCCTGTAAGTTTAAGACCAGTATGTTTATGACTTGTTCCACCACCTCGACCTAAATTATCATATAGTCTATTAGAATAACCTTTAACTGGAACAGTAATAATATCAAACGTTGGATTGTCTCCACCATAAATACCAAAAGCTACATTGGTACATGGAAATATATGTTTGCCACCATAACCACCAAAAGCACAGTTATCAAAATCAGCAATATTCTCACTTTCAGTTGTTACCCAACATACATATCTTTTAAGTTCATTATAGTCTCTAGCATTAATTACAGTATGATAAGTTGTACGTTGACCATTAACATTTACAATAACATCTTTAGAAGGTTTTTTAATCTCAACAATGGCAGCACTTATACCACCAGTTGACCAACTAAATGTATAAGTCTCATAATTTACAGTATTAATATTAAGTGAAACTAAATTAGAACAAGGTTCATAAATCATGTTTGCTCTAATACCTTCAGCATATTTTGTAAGGTCTACATTATAATCACTCTCATCATAGTTTGCAATATAAAGACGATTCTCATAATTACAAAGAGAAGCAACATTGAATAAATTAAAACTATTAGCAGTTAATTCATCTATTGTTGTTTCTTCAAAATTACCAGCATCAAAAATGAAGTCACGAACATCAGTATTAAACTTACGCCAAATACGGGCTAGAGCAGTTTCTTCATGTTTAAGTATATAACCTATTTGATAAGCTTTATAATTATAAGTATCATCAAACCTTATACGAAACTTAAAATTATAGTTACAATCTTTATTATTATTATTGTATGCAGCTACACAACGAGTTAAAGCTAAATTAGAATCACCAGTAACATCGTATATATGATTAATTACAGTTTTATTCTCTATATTAAGAGCATGATAAGAACCACCTAAAGGCATCCAATTAGTATAATAATCTTTATCTATTTCATAACGAATAAATAATTGATATATACCATTAGGCATACTATTACCAGGAACTTTTTCTTCAAGACTTACATTAGCTATTGGAATGTTAGCACAAACTGAATATACTTCAGGATTATCACTAGCATTAGCTCTATCTAGATTTATAGTCTTTAAAGGAATATATTCTTTAGTTATTTTTTGAGCATTTACTTTATTGTCATTATCGTCTTCATCACCAGGATTAATAACATCGTCATCTCTACCAGCAACTTCTTCAACTTTAACAATATCATATTCACCAATAGCTATAATAAGTTCACCATTTACATTATAAGTATAAGTACCTACAATTTTACCGCCGCTATAAGTCCAAGCATTACCTACTTCATTTAAGTCTAGAAGACCAGTAACTTCATTTTCTACACAACGGTAAATATGAGAACTATGTTCACCAGTATCAGCTTCAAGGTAACTAAGTATTACAATCTCTTTCATACAAGGAATTATACCTACTATTTTACCTTCAACTGGAGTACTAAAAGCATAAGTTAATCCTTCTTCATTCGTAATATACGAATTATCAGGACTAACTTTAATGTTCTTAGCAAACACCAAACTTCCATTAGGAATAACGTTTGGAGTTTTATTCAAATTAAGTTCTTTTACTATATTCATAATTATTATCTTCTTGGGTCAAATGTTGAGTTGTAGAAGAAGTTTCTCCAACCATCAGCATTATATAAATCATTACGAACAGAAGTAATAGCTTTACTCTTTAATTCTTTCCATTGAATATAAGGATTAGTAACAGGACTACTACTCTTTAAATCATATACTGGATGATGACTACCACGACTAAGATATTTATATAGAATATAAAAACTTATAGCTTCTAATAGAATACCATTATCATAAACCATTGGAACTTCACAATCATAATAATCATCATAATAAGTCATAGGTTCAAAACTTTGAACATTTATCCAATCAGTATCAAAGTTAAGTTCGATATGACCATTATTAGTTATTACAAAATTACGACTATCATCAGCTCTTCTAATAGTTGCAACCTTCATAAAATTACGACCAGTTTTATTGGTATCATCTATAACAGCAATTTCAGGACTAGGTTCTACATTAGTTTTAGAACCAAATCCTGAATTACAACAACTATTATTAGCTTCAAGTTGTTTTATTTCACAACCATAATCATCAAATACTTTAATATCAGTAGCATTTAACTGACAAGGAAATATACCTATACGATTAATTATTTGAAGTCTTCTAGTTTTCTTAGCCATAGGAAGACATTTCATTTGACTAAGTGCATCAATTATCCAAGCAGCAGCACGAGGAATCCAATCACTTTCACTAAGATTAAAGTCATTATCAACTTTACCAATGATGCGCTTCAAATCCACATTTCGTTTGATTTTCATTTCTAACAAATTTAGTATACATTAATTTATCTACTTGTAAACACAAAGTTAGTTTAATCTTTAGAGATATAGGTAAATGACATATCTTTTCTTTATCACCACCAGTAAGTTTAATTAAACCTTCATTAGTATATTGTCTGACTTTTACAGAACGATAATCAATCATGCTTAGTTTATAACCATAAGCTCTATGAAGAGTACAATTACAAAGAGCAAGTTCATACCAACTTTCATCAGCTTTATAAATCCTAGGGTCAACTGCATCATATTCTAAACCATTAGCTTTAGCAAATTCAGCTTCTTCTCTATTCCAAATTCTAATACCTTTAGCTTCAAGTTCTTTCTTATATTTATTAGTTGCAACAAAGTCACAAATCTTACAACCAGTATTAAGAACTCTATTAATGCAAACATAACCTAGTTTACCTTCAAGACGATAACCATGAGCTTTAAGAATTAGAACATCATGTACTTTATTATAAAATATACCAATTATATTTCTATATTCAGCATAATTTAGAGCAATACATTTCTCATAAAGTTTAATCTTTTGTTCTAACTCACTCATCTTTCGTAAATCGACAGCATAAGCAACAAGTCTAAAACATAGATGTTTATGTTCAAGGTCATTACGTTTATCTTCATACATACCTTTTGCAGCATTTTCAAGACGACCATTTATATATTTGTTCTGTTGAAACTCTGGATAGTCAATTACAGGAAGAGCAAAACTATCAACATAAGGAACAATCTTAGAACGTTTTTCAACTATATTACCAACTAGTTCATCATAAGAAAGTCTAGCTCTTTCAAGTTCTAGAGTAAAAGCATCTTTCATATCTTGATGATACTTACTCATATTTATTGGATTAAGTCTTACAGCAGTCATACACTAATTATATTTTATAGTATTAGGAACTTCATCTGTTTCTTGATGTTGATTTAATAGTTCCCTTTTATATATTATTTCTTTTATTTGACCAATCATATCTTCACTAAGTAACCACTCGTTGTCATCATAAAGATGATTCTCAACAGTAAGGTCTCCATTAATATCTAGAATTTGATTAGGATGTTCAAAAGCTGATTCTATAACAATAGCATCTACTGGAACAATTTTATCTTTACTAGCTGGAAATAAATAAAGATATTCATTAATATAGTCATAACTAATAGCACCACAAAGTCCAGGAACACTTCCTTTAAATCTAGCAGTAGTTTCTTTAATATAAGGAAACTCTCTATTAGTTTTATATCCTACAGAACTAACTCTATCAAAAGGAAGATTATTAGTAAGTCTAATAGGTCTTGGAACTTTATCTAGAGTTCTTTTAATTTTATCAAGTGGAACTCCTTCATAATCTTTAGGTAGTTCTACATCACCATCATTAACTGTAATAAGTGAAACTTTAAAACGTTGAGTATGAATTTTATCAATGTAAGCATGGTTTTCATAACTTCTACGTATAAGTTCATTACGAGTATGAATTATAGCATTACGAACTCTTTCACGTAGAGTATGATTATTAGGCTGACCTACACCATGTAAAATTTCACTAGTAAGTTGAGCAAGTGAACTCATAATAGTATTATTTGAATTATTAATATAAAAGCCGCCCCGTAAAAGGTATGATTAGTAGAAGTTCTACCAATTACATCTTCTACGGGGCGGGTTTAATGTTTTACTTATCTTCTTTATCATCTGCTTTAGGAGCATCTTCAAATAAGAAATCAATAAGCTCAATAACACCAATATTAAAATCAGTACCAATAAGAGCTTTAATTAAATCATCCTCATTAATAGTAGTATGTTCTACTTCTACTTCTTTATTATCAAGGTCTTTAATAAAAGCATTAAGTTTATTTTGAGCATTAGAATAATACTCAGTTACTTTAGCACGATTTTCATTATCAGTGCGAGTAAAAGTATATTTACCAGCAGCTTCATCAGTTTCTTTCTTTTGAAGTTCATTAAGAAGCTTAGACATCTCTTCATCATTATCACCTTTAAGAGACTCTTTAGAATCTTTAATAGCTTCTTCATAAGAAGTTGCAATAGGCTTTAATACTTTTACATTCTTCCAAATAGCAATAGCTACTTCAGCAGGAAGTTCTTTAGTCTTAATTTGCTTGAGTACATTATATGCACTAACAGCATTACTTTGTTTTACTTTAATCATAATAACTTTATTATTTTGATGTTTAATTTGTAGTGCAAATATATTAATA